>VYMD01000005.1_pt1 | contig 258679 bp, 243 predicted proteins | sample 5115311 | NCBI WGS metagenome assembly VYMD01 (sample SAMN12291779, study PRJNA351875) | freshwater metagenome | isolation source: freshwater lake | place: USA: Michigan, Wintergreen Lake | collected 2013-08-08
ACCAAAAATAGAAAATCTATTGGTTATGCATCGTCCCCGAAGCGGGAGACGATGGGAAGACAAAAAACCACTCAGCTAAACATCGACTGCAAAGTCAAGCATCGTCTCCGCCTCTGGACGATGCCAACCGCTCAGCTAGAATGTGAAGGTGCAGAAGTAAATTTGTTCTCTTTGGTGTGCATCGTCCCCGAAGCGGGAGACGATGGGAAGACAAAAGTAGCATTCTCCAACAACAGAGCGGCCAAAGATCAACACAATCGTCAGAGAGGGCTTCAACGATTAGAAAAACAAATCAAAGCAGGCAGGCTTACCAAATCAAATATTAACAACAAGGGGTACAATAAGTATCTTAAGATGCAAGGCAAAATCACCATCGAAATTGACTATGAAAAATTCAAGGCTGACAAATTATGGGATGGGCTGAAGGGCTATATAACTAATACTCAACTAGGCGCCAAGCAAGTCATTGAAAACTATAAAAACCTTTGGCATATTGAAAATGCCTTTCGGATGTCAAAAACTGATTTAAGAATAAGACCCATTTATCATCGCTTAAGACATCGTATTGAGGCACACGTTTGTATCTCCTTCACGGCCTACTGCATTTATAAAGAACTTGAACGGGTACTGTACAAAGAGAAGTCAACTCTATCAATAAAAAAGGCAGCGGAGCTCACCCATAACATGTATGAAATAACTTTCACGCTTCCAGAATCCAAACACACCCAATCTAAACTGCTCAAAATGGACGATTTACAAACCGAACTGTACCAAATTGTACAGAAAAAATGTGAAGGTGCAGAAGTAAATTTGTTCTCTTTGGTGTGCATCGTCCCCGAAGCGGGAGACGATGGGAAGACAAAAGTACTTTTATCTTCTGCAACATAGATGATCATGTGTAGTTGGTTGGGCATAATCACAAAGCCGCTTATCTGGTGATTCCTTTTAGTAAGAATATCAAACCACTTATATATCTCATCACACAAATCGGTGATCTTGAACAAATGCATCCATTCTAAGCATGTGAAGGTGCAGAAGTAAATTTGTTCCTTTTTTTTTGAGTAAGCTTGATTGCCATGACCAAAAATAGAAAATCCTTTGAGGCCGCGAGTGTCTATAAAATTTCTGTATAGTTTCTCGCTCCGTGAAGTATTCGATAAACGAAGACCCGTTTCAATTGAATTCTATAAAACACCAAGTAAGTACTCACGACTAAATATCGGTAGCCTAATAAATATAGCCGCTTATCTCTAGCTTTTCTTCCTGTTTCTGGGTTAATGGCGAGTTGAGAGAACGACTGAGAAAATTTGTCCAGCATTTTGTTAGCAACACCAGGTCTTTCCTCAGCAATAAAGTCAATTATCTCTTGCAAATCTTCCTCGGCTTGAGGTAGTAGATTAACTTGAAATTTCTTTTCCACCGATTCTGCTACGAAGTGATTTTACGACATCTTGGTGAGGGCGTCCACGTTGGCCTTCATCCCATTGCGCTTGGGCTACCGAGAGTTTTGCGAACAAATCAAGCTTTCGTTCCATTTTTCTATACTCTTGGATAGACATTACCACCAAGTCACCTTCGCCATTTTTGGTAATGTATATTGGCTCTTGCGAAGAATGAGCCAGCTCTGAAATTTCGGTAGACTTGTTTCGCAAATCGGAAATAGGTTTAATGATTGCCATATATCAAAATTATATCACAATTGTGATAGTTCCAATTTTTTGTCCCTTCAATTGGTCGGGCTGCACCATTAGCCTACGCCTCAATATGTATCTTATACTCCTCGTAGCGGTCTAGAATTTCCTTTACATACCGAACAGGTCCATCACATCGGCAATAACCGGCAGCAACCACTTTGTCGCGGTAATACTTTGGATTTGACTTTTGGAGTAAAAAGTATTCTACGCTATTGTCCCAAAGACTTGCATTTCTACCATTCTTTCGAGCCAACTTTTGAGCATCGATGACATGTGATGCGCCCACATTGTAAGAAGCCAAAACAAATTTCAATCGCTCATTGGGGTCCGAAACCGTTTTTGCCCAATAGTCATCTAAGAATTTCAAAAACCGTATACCTGCTTTAATGTTCTGATTGGGATCCCATAAATCTGCTACGTGCAAGAACTCACCTGTTTCGGGCATGATTTGCATCAATCCAATAGCACCCGCCCACGATTCTACTTTGGGATCAAAGTTCGACTCCTGATAAACGATCGAAGCGATCAGTCGCCAGTCCCAGCCAATTTGTTTGGCCCCTTCTTTTATTCTTTCATCAAACGGAGAAAGCTTATCACTTGTCAATGAGGAGTAGTCGCTGGAAGCGAGTGTAATGGAAAACCGTGGGTTATTAAAATACTTGTTGTAGAGCGTCTGAAACAAACCGTTTTGTTTGGTCTTTGTCAACCATGTGTCCAATGCTGTTTGAAGCGCGGGAGAATTTTTGCGCATACCCCAAGCAATCTGCTGAGGTAAACTCAACACTGTATTGATATCCAAATTCGGATAGTACAAAGAGTTAACCATCGCAATGGTTTGGTCCGTTACGGTGTATTGAATTTCTCCTGTAGCCACTTGCCGAATTAGCGATTCCGTTTCTGCTGTGGCACTGTCTTCTTTTAATTGAATATCACCACCGATCTCTTGCGAGAGGTTTTTCATTCGTTCACTAAAAGAAGAACCCTTCAATACATGCACTTCTTTTCCAATCAGGTCGATCGGGTTTCGAATCAATCTCTTCTCTACCAACGGAGTCGGTTGCATGCGCCAATTGGCAGGCTTCTTTTGCACCAACACCTGATGAGTGCTGTAGAGCGCGGAGGAGAACGACAGATAACCAGTTCTCTCTTTCGTGATTGTCAGTGGAAAAGCAAGAACATCACCACCGCCCTCGTTGAGTTTTGTAATAGCCTCATCGATTCCGGAAATGACTCGAATCTTCAGTTTCACTTTCAGGGACTTGCAGAAGTATTGGAGCATCTCATACTCATACCCCATTGGGGTACCCTTATAAATGAAATAGCTGATGGAATTATTATCTAAAATCGCCTCGAGATAACCGCGCTTTTTGATATCCGCCAGGTCCGTTTCAACGGCAGGTTGCGATAAAAAAGGTTGCGTTTCCCCGTTCTGCCGGCACTGAGACAGCGAAGAAAGAGCCAAAAAAAGGAAAAAACGAATGAACCGCGACCTTATCATTATTGAAAGTAGGCAAACGGAGGCAAAATAAAAAGGCCACCGATTCAGCTTAGTTGAAAATTGAAATTGCTCTCTTAAAGTTCGACTTGCTTCAGGTATTGTTCAAATAGCTCGACCTTCCTTTTGTCTGTACTTTCAAACAAAAACGGAGCAACGTCATCCGCCATTGCTTTCATGTTCAACTTGCTGCACACGTCCAGCACACGCTGTTTTAGTAGCGTAGCTCCTTTAATCTTAAGCTTCAAGTTGAGATAATCGTAATCGGGCTTGGCACCCTTTGCCAACAAAAAAACGACATCAAAAAAATCGCGCCCTTTCGGTCGATGCCGATTAACAATTGCATAAAATTTTTGCGCTAATAAAAGATTGAGTGGAGCAACCGAAATTTCAGTAAACACATCAAATTTATTGAGGATGTGCTTGGCAGGCGTAAAATCATAATGTTGAGGCTCCGTGTCCAATTGAATAAGTATTTTCTCAGAATGATGCCCCGTGAGACCTTCCTTAAAGAGCAAAGCGGGGAACTTAATGTAACAGTGAAAAGCGTTGCGCATGACTGTTCGCATTACAATTTCGTAGCCTTCTTGCTCTAACTTCCTCTGAATGCATTCCGAGATGCCATAAAACTCCTCTTCAGTTAACCCTGTATTGTCAAAATCAATATCTTCTGAAAAGCGTTGGTTTCCGTGGATAATCCTCAATGCCGTGCCGCCCAAAAAGCAGAGTTTCTCGGATTGACCTGGCATCTCAAAAACGATCTGAAGTATTTTATACTGCAAATATTCTCGCAGAATAAACTCGCGAAAAATCTGTTGTGGCCCTGGATAAAAGGGAAGTATCTCTTTCAGACTAAACATGTTGAATAAGTTTTTCGGTAATCAATTTTACCCTTTTGGTCAGGGATTTACTGTTAAAGATGCCTAAGTAGCTGTTTAACCTTGCCGTGTCAATTAAATTTTCAAATTCATTTCTATTCAACCGCAAACTATCAATGTCTTGCTGGGTACGCACTGATGGGTTTAAATAGAGATAATCCAATATCGCTTTTTCAGGTTCGGCCAAGCGATAGGCCATGCCTCCTAATTCCATAAGCCGATAGCCAAATAGCAAACTGGGCTTTACGTGTTTGTATGAGAATGCCCCAATGGGGGTTTTAAAATGATGCGTTTTTAATGAAGTGACAGCAGTAATAGAAAAGACCCCTTCTGGTATAAGATGGTAATAGGAAAGAGCCCATTGCAGCGATACGTAAGATGGTGCACAGATTCGGTTGGAGGTGATGAGCAGATCTTCTTGACTAAGGGGTTTTGAAAACACATACCACCGGTTGATTACTTTAGCTATATACCCTTTTTGTTGCCACTCTATCAGTCGCCTGAAATCAAATTTGCTGTCCCACTTTTTTATGTCAACGATGGAAAATACGCGGAACTGTTCAAAATGGGCTTTAAAATCCATAAATCGCATAATGTGTTTCTATTTATTGTTAAAAATAACAGTTTTCAGAAATACAACTGCTAGGTAGCCACGCTTTTTAATATCCGCCAGGTCAGTTTCAACGGTGGGCTGCGATAAGAAACACTGCGTTTCGCTCTTCCGCTCACACTGGGAAAGTAAAAAAAGAGCTAAAAAAAGGAAAAAATCGAATGACCTGCGACTTTATCATTATTGAAAGTAGGCAAATGGAGGCAAAATAAAAAGGCCACCGAATTGGTGGCCTTTTTTAACTTGAAAATTTGTGTTTTTAATTAAAGATGTAACGAAGGCTAAGCTGAGCCTGCCAAACATCATTAATCGTTGTACGTGTTTGATAAGTTCTCGAAACAGGAGTAATTGTGCCTCCCGCAGTTGACAGAGGAGTAAATCTGTATATAGGTTCCCCGGCAGCAGTAAAACCAGAACGATTCAAAAGCTGTGTTTGAACGTTCAAATCCGAAACCCCCCAAGCACTATTCAATAGATTACCGATATTAGTGAAATCTGCTCTTACTTGGATCGTGTTCCTTTTCCCTTTGTCTCCTACCTTAACAAAAAACTCTTGGACAATGCTTAAGTCAACGCTAGTGAGCCATGGGCGCAATGCGCCATTGCGTTCAGCATATTGACCTCTTCTTGAACTGAGATATTCATCTTGCGAGATATAGGCATTAAAGTCGGCTGCTTGCTGAGCGGCAGAATAGGAACCTGCTGTCAATGGCCCAGATCCATCCGGATCCCATGTATTGTCAAAGATTAAATCGGTAGCTGCGTCACGAGGAACCCAGATTAGGTCGTTTCCAGTAGCTGCATCACCATTGGCATCGCCAGAATAAACGTAGCTAAATCTACCTTGCGTTCTGCTCTCCCAAACCATTGATATCTGAGTAGCTGCAAATCCTAGGTATTCCTTGCGGTAGCTTGCAGATGCGATCACTCTATGTGTTTGATCGTTGCCAGAAAAAGCCAGGTCTGGTTTGTTTGGATTGTTTACGATGGCATTTCCGGTCCATGAACCTCGTGCGATTGAACCAGCGTCCAATACATTTTTGGATTCACCGTAATTGTATGCTGCCATGGCCGTAAATCCATTTTTGAAAGGTCTGGAAAGCATGGCCGTAAGTGAAGAAGAATATCCTTGATCATTATTGGAAAGAACCTCTGCACTTGTAACGGTGAAGCCTGGCCCAGGATTTACTCTATTGCTTGTCCAACGGGCTCTAGTATCAGGCCCCACAAAAGATGATTGAGCACCCGGTAAATTTGCATTCCAATACGTAACTCCATTTACATCCTTTGAATAGATGTACTCTAACGTACCTACCAAGCCGAAAGGAAGCTTCTGATCAACCGCTAAATTTGATCGCCAGATTTGAGGAAACTTAAAGCTCGGATCTGTAGCAGCAAGTTCCACAGAACTTGGCAACGTAGGTGTAGCAGGAATATAGGCACCCGGGTTAGGACTAAATGGTCTGGTAAGAGTATTATCCAATTGCTCGAATCCTGTCAACACACCATTGTTACCGATTTGGTTGGATATCCATACAAACGCGGGACGACCGGTAAACAAACCTGTACCACCTCTTATCTGAGTTGATCTATTTCCAAATACATCATAGTTAAACCCAAAACGCGGAGAAATCAACACGTTCGCATCAGGTAATTTTGAAGTATTGATTTTGTAGCCTGCATTTCCGCTCGCATCATTAAATGAAAGTGGTTCAACGGCTGTGTTGTTTCTTCCAGTACTCTCAAAACTTGGAACATCAAAACGAATACCAGCCGTGATTTTTAATCCTTCAATTGGTTGGATTTCGTCTTGTAGATATAATCCCATATAGTTCACCTTGGTTGGCTGAACTGGCTCGGCTCCTCCTGGAAGACCGGAATAACGCAATTGGAATCGTCTCAGAGTAGGATCATTAGCGGGATTCGCATCAGTAGCAGCATAGAAGTTGGCTAAACTGTTATAAACGTAAACACTTTGTGATCCCGGGAAAAACACATTCTCAAATTCGAATCTCTCAAAGTTGAATCCAGCGGTCAAGGTGTGTTTTCGCGCGTAGTAAGTCAAATTGTCTTGAAATTGATAAGTTTTGTAATTCAACTTATTGCTAGGTGTAAAAGGCTCAGAACCAAAAGTTATATAGGTCGTGCCTCCGTTCTGAATCTCCACTAACGGAAACAAGTTACCCGCAGAACCCCGATCTTCATTTTGGAAGGTATATCCGGCAATAATCTGGTTAGATAACTTACCGCTAATTCGGGAGTTCAACTCAGCAATTACTGATTGTATTTTCTCTGTCTGCTTATAGTTTGAATTCTTATAGTTTAATGCATTGTTATTTGACCTTCTGGCGCCAAAACCAAGTGAAGCGCTATTACTTAACAATACATCTGTTTCTGAATCTAAATAATTGTAACGTAGACTTAACTTGTTGTTTTGGTTGATGTTGTAATCAAACTTTATCAAAAACTTATCACTGAATGACTCATTGTTATAGCCTTGATAAGGACCGGTTTCGTAGCCATAAGTACTCTTGAGAAAAGAACTCAAAGCGTCCAAATCAGACGCTAACACACGTGTCACGTTGCCGGTAACAGGCTCAGTGCCTGTGTTTGCCCTGAAGTTGGTGGCTGGGTCGGTTCTTCTTTCAAGTTCGGCATTGGCAAAAAAGAACAATTTGTCTTTAATAATCGGACCCCCTATTCTAAAGCCATATTGCTTTACATCAAAACTATTTACTACAACAGGCAAATCTTTTGCCTTTGTTCCAACGAATGATTCGTTCCGTATGTTGTAGAAAACCGAACCGCTAAATTCGTTCGTTCCGCTACGTGTTACTGCATTAACTCCGGCACCTGTGAAACCAGCCTGACGGACATCGAATGGGGCAATATTTACCTGCACTTCCTCAATAGCATCCAATGAAATCGGAGTAGAACCAGTTCTACCACCTGGTTGATCTGCTAAACCAAAGCTGTTGTTGAAAATCGATCCGTCAATTGTAATGTTGTTTAATCTGGCATCTGTTCCAGCAAAGGAACGTCCACTCGCTTGTGGAGTCAATCTCGTAAAGTCATTTATCGAGCGGCTGATTGTGGGTAATGAGTTGATTGTTTGTTTCGTGATGTTTGTCCCAGCTCCAGTCCTATCAGCACTGAAGATATCACTCTTGTCAGCTGAGACCACAACTGCCTCTAAATCTGTTGATTCCTCTGGCAATTGAACATCCAGATTGGTTACCGCACCGAGACTTAAGTAGATATCCGTGTAACTGGTCTCCTTATAGCCTACAAACGAGACCTTTACAACATAAGGGCCTCCGATTCGCATACCCGGAATAACAAACCTACCGTCAGCTTGTGTAGTGGTTCCGTAAGTGCTGCCCGAAGGCGTGTGTGTCGCTAGCACATTCGCACCTGGCAAAACTTCGCCAGGAGAAGTAGTCCGTTGTTCGGCAGTCACCGAACTTTTTATTCCAGTCACTTTTCCGCTGATCGAAGCGGTAGTAACCCCCTGCGCCATCAGCCCTACCGTTGCCGATAAGAGAAGCGCCAAAGTCAGCAGTAAATTTTTTCTCATATACTTTTTTGGTTTTTTAATCGGGGGCAAAAGTATTCTTTTCATGCTAAGTCTGTACGATGTACGTTTTAAGTTATTAACTCATTTTTTTAACAATTGCTTAACATTGGAATACCGTTTATCCCGTATTCGGTTGCGGAAACGCAGAAAATGCGATTACTTGTTGTGTTAATTAAAGCTCCACTTGAAATGAAAAAACTGCTCGTCATTTGCCTGACATTGGCGTCCCTATCGGCCGGTTGGTCACAGGTCAACCTTAACTACTACCTACCTTCCAGTGTTCAGTACAACACATCTATCCCAACACCACAGTCTGTCATTGGACATGAGGTTGGCGAATGGCACATTACCCACGACCGGCTGGTCAACTACATGATGACTTTGGACAAAGCTTCTGATCGTATCTCGCTGGAAGTGATTGGTCAAACTCACGAAAACAGACCTGTTATCATCCTAACAATCACTTCGCCAAAAAACCATCAAAATATAGAACAAATAAGAAGTCAACATGTGCAATTGACTGATCCCACAAAATCAGGTAGTCTTGATTTGAAAGAAATGCCGGCCGTGTTTTACATGGGACATAGCATACACGGCAACGAAGCCAGTGGTGCCAATGCCTCTTTGGTAACAGCCTACTATTTGGCAGCCGCTCAAGGATCAGAGATTGAAAAGTATTTGGATAACACGGTGATTTTGTTTGATCCCAGTTTTAACCCGGATGGGTTGCAGCGTTTTTCTGGCTGGGTAAACTCCCGGAAAAGCAAAGTACCCAATGCCGATCCAAACGACACCGAACACAATGAGGCGTGGCCGGGCGGACGGTTCAACCATTACTGGTTTGACCTCAACCGCGATTGGCTGGTAGCACAACACCCCGAGTCACAAGCACGTGTAAAAAAATTCCATCAATGGAAACCGAACGTAATCACCGATCACCACGAGATGGGGACGAATGCAACATTCTTCTTTCAACCCGGAGTTCCCTCACGCATGCACCCGCTTACACCGGAAAAAAATTTAGAGCTCACGAAAAAAATTGGCACTTACCATGCCAAGGCGTTGGACGAAATTGGTTCACTTTACTACACGCAGGAGGGATACGATGACTTTTACTACGGCAAAGGTTCCACCTTCCCCGATGTGCAAGGGGCCATTGGTATTCTATTTGAACAGGCTAGTTCTCGTGGGCACGAACAGGAAAGTAACAATGGTATACTGCGCTTCCCGTTCACCATTCGAAATCAATTTACTACTGCGCTAAGTACACTAAAAGCAGTGAATGAAATGCGTGAAGAACTGTTGGAATACCAGCGCGATTTCTACAAAAATGCATCAACCGAAGCGGGCAAAGATGTAGCAAGGGGGGTCATCATTGGTTCAAAAGACAAAATGAAATTGTTTCATTTCGTAGAGATGGCCACTCGCCAGCAAATTGATATTTATAAAGTAAACGGCAACCAAACCGTCAATGGAAAAACGTTTGAGGCCGAAAGCAGCTATGTGATTCCGTTCAATCAACCGCAGTACCGCCTCATCAAATCAATGGTTGAAAAACGGCTACAGTTTAAAGATAGTCTATTTTATGATATCAGCAGTTGGACGCTACCCTTGGCATATGGTCTAGACTATGAAGAGTTAAAAACACCCATTTTGCTTGGAGAAAAAATCACCGAACTGAAAATGCCCCAAGGAAAAATCATTGGCACAGGAAAATATGCGTATGTCATTGAGCCTTTTAGCTACTATTCGCCCCGCGCTACCTACAGGTTACTGAATAAAAACGTGCGAGTAAAAGTAGCTACCGATCCCTTTTTCGCGGATGGGCGAAAATTTGAACGGGGAACGTTATTGATTCATGTCGAAAATCAAGAAAAAGTTTCGCCCGAGCAGCTACAGCAATTCATGAAAGAAATTGCTGATCAAGACGGGTTGGATGTTTTTGCATTGAGCACGGGGCTCGATTATCGTGGAGTGAGTTTAGGTAGCCCGACCTTTTTGACGTTGAAAAAACCTGAGATTGCGATGCTGGTCGATGGAAATGTATCTCCAACCGATGCGGGCGAATTGTGGCATTTGCTCGACACGCGTTATCAAATTCCGGTGACGTTACTTCCTGTTTCTGTTTTTAACTCCACCAATATCAGCCGATACAACACGATTATTTTTCCGGAGGGAAGCTATGGTACCGTGTCGGATGCGACTAAAGAAAAACTAAAAACCTGGACACAGGCCGGAGGGCTACTCATTGGCTTTGAGTCAGCGATCAATTGGTTCAATACAGCAGGCCTGGCAAAATTTGAAGTCAAAAAAGAGGACGACCTGCCTACCGGACAGGCAGGAAAAGCAACGAAAGATGTGCAGAAGGCAAAGCCCTATGCCGATATTGAGGAAAATAGAGGCGCTCAAGAAACCAGTGGAGCGATTTTCGAAGCGGATGCTGACTTGACGAATCCATTGCTTTACGGTTACACGAGTTCTAAGATTGCACTCTTCAAACCCAACAACCTTTTCATGCAAAAAGCAACTGGGGCCTACGCTAACCCACTCTCTTACGGAAACGCTCCGCTGTTGAGCGGGTATATTTCGAAACCAAATTATGCCAAGCTCAAAAATTCTTCGTGTCTTGGAGTTGCTGCGCTAGGCCGTGGTCGGGTGATCGGCTTTACTGACAACCTTGCCTTTCGCGCATTCTGGTTTGGGACTAATAAGATGGTGATGAATGCTATCTTTTATGGACCGTTGTTGAATGCAGAAGTGGGGAGATAAATGGTAAGCGGTATTCGGTGCGAGGCATTGGGTAAGCGGTAGGCGGTAAGCGGTGGCGGTGGCGGTAGGCGGTAAAAAGTAAAATAGTTTTTAACAAAAACGTAAAAGTGATGGAGTATGTCGAAAGTTTTCGAGACTTAGAGGTTTACAGATTTTCGAGATTGTTGTCAAAAGATATTTTCGAAGTGACGAAAAGTTTTCCCAAGGAGGAGATGTATTCGTTAACTGATCAGGTTAGGCGGTCTTCCAGATCGGTAGGCGCTCAAATTGCAGAAGCTTGGGGCAAAAGAAGATACGAGAAACACTTCATCAGCAAACTAACAGATGGCGATGGTGAGCAGCTTGAAACGCAGCATTGGATTGAGTTAGCAGTAGACTGTGGCTATCTACAAAAAAAGCAGGCAGACGATTTATTGACCCGTTGTTTTTCTATCGGCAAAATGATCGGGTCTATGATTGCAAAATCCTCCTCGTTTTGCAAACCCGACCACTGACACCGATCACCGCCTACCGAAGACCGATTACCGTTCACTAACTCCAAATGCTAATTTTTATTAACTTTGTAAAACCCTTTACGAGTGCTGCGAAAATTTTTTCCGCTCGACAAGAACTATCTCCTGGAAAAAGCCCAATTGGAGCTTAAGGATCAACTACTCTTTCAACTTTTTGATTTGGTTATTCAAACCTATGAACAACAGCAAAATCCTTTGGGCTTGGCCGATGATTTCAGTTTGAAGATCAAGAACTACAAGTTGTTGAATCTCGAACCGCTAGAGGACTTCTATTATAAACTCGCAGGTGTTTATCGTTTCAAATGGGGAGCTAATCAATTAGAATTTCTGTGGGATGGCACCGACCATCAGGAAAAATACAAGTCAGATTGGAAACATTTTTTCAATAACCAAATTCTCCTTTTCTGCCGGCAAAGTTTATTTGTCCAAGCAGTGCTGGATCTCACTGTTTTTTTGCCTGAAAACCGACCTTCTGATCTGGCCGAGAATAGAATGAACCACTTCATGCTACAACACTTTGAAGTGAAATTTCATAAGAGCAAAGGGCTGGTGGCAATGAAAGTGGCGTAACATGCCAAAAACCAATAACCTTCGACTATTAAGGTTTATACTAGCCAGTTCGCTTTCGGATCAAGGTTAGTGTTTATAACCGCAAAAACATCAATCACCTGATCTGTTTCATTGACCTCATAATGGATCATATATGGAAACCTTTTTACTAAAAGGCATCTGAACTTATCGTATCTAACTTGATAATAGGGGTTTCTGACAAGGACGTCAAATGCGTGGAAAACAGCATTGTTGAACTGTACCCCTAATCCTACTTGAATCTCTTCGTAATAATCAAACCCTTGTTGGATGTCATTCAAAGCACGTTCTTCAATTCTGATTTTGAATGAAATCATTCATTACTGAATTTTGAATCGATGCTTTACCTCATCCCAGTTTTTTAAAGAATCGAGTGTTGCCTTGGCTTTTCTCTCACGCACTAGATTTTTATGTTCTTCTGGAATGACTGGAGATTCGTCAATAGAAATAAACTCCAAATTGTTTAATAATTCAACCAGAAAGTCATATTTTTCATCGGATACAGAAACGGTTAGCTGCTTCATAAGGCCTTTTGTTTATATGCAATATAACCAAAGTCACGAATTCTTAAGAAGGTTCAACAAGAAGAAGGCGCTGTTGGGGCGTGGGTTGCCTAACCGAAATCGGTTATTTAATAAGCCAGTAATCACCCACCCATAAAAAATTCTATATTTGACTACCAACCCTTTATTTCTATGAGAAAACTATTCATCATCAGCAGCATTCTTGTTTCTGCCATTTTTATCGTCTGGTCCTTTTTTTGGATCGATACCTTACTCGCATTCGTAATTATCATTCCTATAATTTATATGGGAGTCGTAGACATGATCCAGACAAAACAGTCGATCAGGCGCAATTTTCCTGTGTTGGGCAGGTTGCGTTACGTATTTGAAGATCTTAGGCCAAAAATTCAACAGTACTTTGTCGAAAGCGATACGGATGGCGCGCCTATCAACCGCAATGAAAGATCGGTGATTTATCAACGGGCAAAAAAACAAACCGATACCATTCCGTTTGGTACGCAACTGGACGTTTATGCGGAAGGCTATGAGTGGATCACCCACTCCATCGCTCCCAAAGATTTTCACAAGATGGATCACAGTCCCCGTATTCGTTTTGGTGGCAAGGAATGTTCGCAGCCTTATGACATGAGTGTATTAAATGTGTCTGCCATGAGCTTTGGCTCACTCAGTAAGAATGCCGTTCTATCATTGAATGCCGGGGCAAAAATCGGTGGTTTTGCCCACAACACAGGTGAGGGGGGATTGAGTCCTTATCACTTGGACCCAGGGGGAGATGTTATTTGGCAGATTGGAACCGGCTACTTTGGTGCCCGCACGGAAGATGGCAATTTTTCGGGAGAGGCTTTTAAAGCAAATGCAACAAAGCCCAATGTAAAAATGGTAGAAATTAAATTGTCGCAGGGTGCTAAGCCGGGGCACGGTGGAATATTACCTGCATCTAAAAACACGCCTGAGATTGCAGCTATTCGCCATGTGAAGGCAGGCACAACGGTCTTTTCACCTCCCTTCCATAGTGCCTTTTCAACACCTAAAGAATTAATCCTGTTTGTAAAAAAATTGAGGGAACTGTCTGGAGGTAAACCGGTTGGTTTTAAACTGTGCATTGGCCGCAAAAGCGAGTTCTTATCTATCTGCAAGGCGATGGTTGACTTAAAAACCTATCCCGATTTCATTACAGTGGATGGCGGTGAAGGTGGCACTGGTGCGGCTCCACCTGAATTCTCCAATTCTGTGGGGATGCCCCTGCTGGATGCACTCGCGTTTGTCGACAATGCGCTTCGCGGTTTTGGTATCCGCAATGAAATGAAACTCATCGCCTCTGGAAAAATACTAAGTGGCTTCCACATGGTGCGCGCGATGGCTTTGGGCGCGGACGCATGCAATACCGCTCGCGCCATGATGATGGCGCTCGGCTGCATCCAGGCATTGGAATGCAACAAAAATACATGCCCCACTGGTGTGGCCACACAAGATCCATATTTTATGAAAGGCCTAGTGGTAGAAGACAAGAAAACCAGAGTTGCAAACTACCATAAAAATACGGTTGAAAGCTTTGTGGAACTGATTGGCGCAGCCGGCATAGACCATCCGGATAAAATCAACCGCACCCATGTGTACCGCAGAGTATTCATGAACATGGTAAAAACGTATGAGGAAATTTACCCTACCCTGCCAGAAGGTTGCTTGTTAGAAGGTGGCGATACACCATTTGATTATGAAGACTATATGAAGAGAGCGAGCGCGGAGAGTTTTGAGGTGGTGGGGTAAATTGATATTTTTGAATAATGCATGAGTCTATCACAAAGTTGCCAAAAACCGTCATGGAGGTTTATAAGATGCTCCCCGAGGGCACGCTCGCAGAACTGATTGATGGAATCCTTTATATGAGCCCTTCTCCCATTGATTCCCACCAACGTGCAGTTACCCGGTTAGTGGGGCAGATGTATCTTTTTGTTGAAAAAAATGACTTGGGCGAAATATTCACCGCGCCTTTTGATGTCTATCTTGATGAGCATTCTAATGCGGTGCAACCTGATATCCTTTTCATTGCGAAAGAAAATCTTAACATTGTTAGAAGCCATGTTCATGGGGTGCCTGATCTGATTATTGAAATACTCTCTGAAGGCAATTCAGAACACGACATGGTTAGAAAAAGAAATTTATACGAAAAGTCTGGCGTCAAAGAATACTGGATTATTCATCCGACAACGAAAGAAGTGATAGGGTATCAATTGCGAAGAGAATCTTTCAACGAATTGGAGACGACACGTGGAAAAATTAACTCACAACTGCTCAACCACACATTCAGTTTTTAGCCTACACAAACATCACCCATAAAAACTTTTGTGGAACTCATAGGGGTAGCACGCATCGATCATCCGGATAAAACAAACCGCAGCCACGTCTACCGCAGAGTGTTCATGAACTTGGTAAAAACCTTTGAAGAAATCTGCCCAACCCTGCCAGAAGGTGGCGTGTTAGAAGGTGGCGATACATCCTTTGATTATGACGATTACATGAAAAGGGCTAGTGTGGAATTTGAGGTGGCGGGGTAAATTGGTGTTTTTGAGCATGCGGGAATCTATTTCTAGGTTGCCAAAAACAGAATAAACATTTCGCTCGGTTGAGGCGCACCACCACGGATCGATTTTAGCAACTTTGCCCTTTATCTATTATTTACTAATTTTAGCCGATGTCTTCGAGTTCGGTATCGATCAAAATTCCTAAAGAAGAGCAACTATCTGACGAGTGGCTCTTCGAATTTTGTATGGCAAATAAAGAGCTGAGAATTGAGCGTGATCCTGATGGAAAATTATTGATTATGGCGCCTGTTGGTTTGCTCGGATCATCTTACAATAATACGGTAGCTTCGCTGCTTTGGGTATGGAATCAAAAGTCGAAAAAAGGTATCACCTTTGATTCCTCTGCTGGTTTTCGGTTGCCCAATAAAGCAATGCGCTCGCCCGATGCTGCTTGGATTAGTAACGAAAGATGGAAGAATCTTGGCTCAAAAGAGAAAAGGAGAATAGCTTCCATAACGCCTGATTTCGTAATTGAGTTGAGGTCGGAATCGGATTCTTTGGCTGAGTTAAAAATGAAAATGAAGGAGTGGATTCAAAATGGGTGCAAACTTGCTTGGCTTATAGACCCTATTGATCAAAGGGCTTATATCTATCGTTCTAGTAATACAGTTGATGAAATTCGGTCGTTTGATCAGGTGCTCAAGGCAAAGGAAATTATTGCAGGTTTTTCAATTGATCTCTCCCTTTTGAAATAGCAAATAAAATTGACTTCGCCTACCGACAGCCGAGCCAAAACGTAAAAGCATTTTTGATTTCGTGCTTGCGCAATAAACTAATCACATCCGACAATTTCTTTTTCGTTCCTCGCAGCGTCTCCGCCTCGGGACTCTGCACCCGTCGGCCTGTGTTTGCGCAGCGTCCCCGAAACGGGAGACTCTGCGAAGAAAAACTTGGAGGACACACTTCATTCCTCGCAGCGTCTCCGCCTCGGGACTCTGCACCCCGTCCGCCTGTGTTTGCGCAGAGTCCCCGAAACGGGAGACTCTGCGAAGAAAAAAGCCTTGACCTATTTCTCGGTCAAGGCTCTCTTGATATGCTCTAATAGTTGATTAATTATCAATCCAAAGCCTTGGCGTATGTAGGCTTGGACTTTGCGTAGGAATATTAGCAGCATTAAACAATCTTTCCTGACTTGTCCCTTTAAGTGCGGAGAGAATATGCGATTGGTCATTTCGATCATTTTAGGACTTGGTTTGGCCTTAATGGTGACGATTTTCTGAGTTGCGTGGTTTAGTATTTCATTCCTCGCAGAGTCTCCGCCTCGGGACTCTGCACCCCGTCTGCCTGTGTTTGCGCAGAGTCCCCGACACGGGAGACTCTGCGAAGAAAAGATAGCTTAATGATTATCTATCCAAAGCCCAGGTGTCTATAAGATTAGGTCTTATAAAAGACTATTTGTCTGGAACAAAAAGAGGTTGTCTTTTTGGGACAACCTCCTTTTATTATTTGATCACAGCTTCTCTTACTGTTTAACCGCAATAGAACCTTCTAGCGGCTTATTAAAGTCAAGCTCATTGGCAGGCAAATCCCAGTACCCTGCATAATCATATTCAATATAGCACGGATATACACCTGGTATACCATCTCCCTCTGGATCGTAAACATTAGCTGGAACAAGAACGTTTGCGTTTGCCCTGCCTCCCCCGGCACTTTGTTTATCAATTACACCCCATCTACGAGCGTCATAAAAAGACAAGCCCCATAACGCCATGGCCGCTCTTCTTTCTCTTCTAAATTCTTCAATAGCTTGAGCAGCGTTTAAACCCGTTCCGCTTACATTAGCTATTCCAGCACCTTGGAAAGTCCTAACGTTATCGACATGAGTCAACCCAGCATCCAATTGATTTGTTCGGATCTTAGCTTCTGCAAGCATTAACTGATTTTCTTCATAGGTTGGCGAAATAGGCCAGAGTCCCTGATTGGCTGCCGTAGCAAATTTTCCACCATTCTCAACGTCTGTAAAAGCCCAAGTAGTGCCAAAGTTCAATCCTCTGTTTCTGAAGGCAGGCGAAAAACCTCCATCATAAGGATACGGTTCAAAATTTTTCGCTAGTCTCTGATCACCGGGTTTGTACTCCTGAACCAGTCGCTCGCTAACTCGCACCCAATCTTGCTCCACGTTGGCCAAATAATTGGTGTGCCAAAAATTTCCCGCTAGGTCATTAGTCCCATCGCTTGACATTCCATAATTGAATGGCAGGTCTGAGGCTGTCATTCCGGCATTGCAAAGAGTGATCACATTTGCCCAATCCCCGGCTGTCATAGCAGAAACCTTTTTATTCACCACCAAATTTCTCGCCTTCATGGTATTGATCATCCTCACCCAATTGGCAGCAGAAATCCCTGTCCCGTTAAATCCCGGAACGAGTCCGTTAATTGTAGATGTATAATCGGCATCACCAGGGGCTATGGCCGCTAACAACGCAGAAGCTAAGTCTAGATTTCTATTTGCTTCCACAATGATCTCTGTTCGATCCTTATAGTTTCCATTGGTCTCGCCTACCTTATTGTTTATAATTCCACCCAAGTACAAAGATCCAACTCTGGAATACATAAATCCCTTCCACCAAAGTGCCCATGCCTGCAACGTGGCCTTCTTGGTTGCTGCATTACCGCTAAATAGAATTGTTTTATCCAACGCCTCCAACAATGCGTTGCACTGCCCGATAGTTAAATAAGCCGAATACCACTCATACTTTGTGCCATTTCTGTCACCAGCTGCTCGTGAGTTAGTATTCTTCATTTGTTCAGTCATCGATACATACGGGACTATTGTATGTGGTAAATTAGTGCCATTCGGCAGCGTAATTTTGTTGTAGACCGCCCAAAATCTCCAACCAAAGTTTCCATAATGAATGACACCATCATCACCTAAGTTATTCATCATGCAGATATTAGACATAAATCCACTATTCCCATTTTCAAGATCATTGCGAAATCCTAAAAATTTTTCATAGATACCTGTTGCAAAAGCATTTACCCCAGTTTCGGAAGTTAAGGATGCCTTTGTGGGCTGGTTAGGATTAACCAATTTTAGTTCATCCGTATTACATGCAGAAAACACGGAGATAAAGACAGCTATTAATAATAATTTCTTTGTCATAGTTTTAGTATTTAAAATCCGATTGTAACGCCAAACTGATAGGACTTCAAGTTAGGAAAATTGAAAGAGTCAATACCCCTTGCCGGTCCATCCGAAGGATTTTGATTGTTTCCAATTTGCGAAATGCCTGCTCCTTGAGCGGTACCGCCCACCGAAGCACCTGATGAAACAGATTCTGGATCCAAACCTCTATAGCCAGTAATAGTGACTAGGTTTCTTGCAGCAAAATTGACCGAAATTTGTTTTGCCCATTTTCCTCTTACCGCGCTGCCTAAATTGTAAGTCAAAGAAAGATTTCTTAACCTGGCAAATGAACCATCTTCTACAAACCACGAAATTGGCGAAACCGAGTTGTATAAACTTGCATAGGTCTGAACCCAAGCGCCACTTTCACCCGCAACAGTAATAGGTAGATCATAGTCTTTAGAAATATTATCTCTGTATAACCACTGACGAGTTTGGTTGTATATCTTATTACCCACCATAAAATCCCACTGCATATTCAATTGAAAATTCTTCAAGAAAGAAAAATCATTGATCAATGAGCCAAAATAGGATGGCTGTGGATTGCCAATATCTACCAGATCGGTAGATGAACTCACGACAGCAGCCTTACTGACGTTATTCACTACAATTGAACCATACTGTGTATTAACTACACTAAAATTTGCAGGGGTAGTAATATAAGGTGTGCCATCAGGTCGCTTCGCATCCAAGGAGGAGATTGCGTATTGGCCGGTCATAATACCGAGGGGAGCTCCAACTCGATTTAAGAACAGGCCACTTGGCCCATAAGGTACCGGAATATTGAGGGATAACTGATCCACCAAAGTCTCTGCAGTACCAATTCGTGCACCTAAATTCCAAGTGAAATTTGAACTGGTGAACACGCCAAGATCAACGCTAATATCCATACCTTTTGAACCAAGTGAGATATTATTGTTTACTACTGCCGATACACCGGTTGTTTGACCTTGGTTTGCTTGTTGAATAATATCGGTGCTTTTTCTGTCCCAATACGTAAAAGCAACATCTATTTTTGTTAACCAACGATCAGAAAAAGAGGGTGTAATCGTGAAATCTGTTCCAACCTCAATCTCCTTTGTTCGTTGAACACTCAAAGCTGGATTTCGAGCAACCGCCTGATTAAACAATCCAGGAGTTGATCCATACAACTGCGAGCTAAGTACATCCTGTCTTGCGTAGTTAAACGGCTGAACACCTGCCTCTCCATAGGCTCCCCTAAATTTCCAATTGGTCAAAAACTGCGCGTCAATCAATTGAGAAAGATTGAAATAGGCTGTACCCCGTGGGAATCCAAAAGGAGTGATACTCGTACCTGCTGAATTAAATCCAAATTCCGAAGAGTAATCCGATCTAAACCCAACCGACACACCCGCGATATCCCCGTACTCAATTGTTTGATTGATGAGGTACCCAAAAGTTGTAAATGCTCCTTCATTTGAAAAAGCAGCTTGGGTAGTACCATTGTTTAAATTGTATGGCGGATAGCTAAAGCCATTGGCTGTCGCAGAAAAATAACTATTCTCATCCTTACGGTAGTCATACGTTAATTGAGTAACCGTTTTAATGGGAATACCGAAGCCAAAATCCTCTTTAAAATCAAAGTTAATAAGAGCGGTTAGCAGCGAGTTTTGATACACCGATTTAGAATTGTTCTGAAAATACTGCCCAGTTCCCGGAGGTGGTCCCCAAAAAGCTGATGCTGGTGTTACAAAACCAGCCTGACTTCTTGTGACATCCGTCCCATTTGAGTTGTAATATTGTACTCCGTACTTGTAATCTAATGTCACAAACTTTGGAAATTTGTAATTAAAATTAAAACTCTGAATAACGCGAACATCTTTGGCGCTCCGCGTTCTCCATTCGAGTTCTGAAAGTGGATTAAACTCATTTGTAGAGCGAGGCTTTATCACTTTGAAGCCTGTTGGAAGTGTGGCATTAAAATCAACCCATGCATCATTATTAATCATGGCAAAGCGATTTCCACTTAGAAGATTATCCTGCTGAAGTTGTAATTGGGAAGTTGACCGTAGGGTTAGCCCTTTTACCAACTCTGTTCCAATATTTAACCCAATGTTCGTTCTTTCCAATTCACCAAATCGAACGTTCTGTTGTTTCAAATAATTGACATTTAAAGAATAGTCCAATTTCTCGCTTCCTCCAGAGATATTCACTGTAGAATTGGTTGAAACGGCCTGTCTGTAAGCTTGAGAAAGGTGGTCGGGCGTTGCTTCCCTGTATGGCTTATCATTTTTTAATGATCCACTGAGTAGTGAGGCCGGGCTAGTCCAAGTTCCGTTTGCGTTTGGAGCAATTCTAGCACCGCTCCCATCGACAATAAACCCTTGACTATCTGTTTGAAAATAATGCTTTTGTGCGTTTAAAGGCACACTCCCTCTGATGATCTCATCAATTATTACTTTCGAGCTTACGGTAATATTCACTCTTCTGTCGCGTGACCCTTTCTTGGTGAAAATTTGAATTACACCATTTGCACCCTGAGCTCCGTAAAGCATACCAGCAGCCGCGCCCTTTACAACTTCAATTCGCTCAACATTGGTCATATCCAACCCCTGAAGAGGAGAATCTCCGTTTCCCGCACTGATCTGAACTCCATCCATTAGAATAATAGGCTGCGTAGAACCCAATGAATTGATCCCTCGCAACTGAATATTCGCTGCTGATCCAGGGGCACCACTAGTAAGTTGTATCTGTGCTCCTGCAATTTTACCTTGAAGTGCTTGGTCAAGTGAAGCAACAGCACTTTGCGGAAAATCCTTTGCTCCCATTGTAGCTACCTCAATTGGAAGTTTTCTTTTCTCAGTAGCTACCCCTACACCAGTGACAACGATCTCAGAAAGTTGGGTAACATCCAATCCAAGCTGGACATCCACGACTGTTCTATCCCCTATTTCAATCTCAGCGGTCTTTAAACCGATAAAAGAGAAAACAAGGCTACCACCAGAGTTAGGAACAGAAAGCGAATACTTTCCATCTGAATCCGTAACAGATCCACTGGTAGTACCTTTAACGATCACATTCACACCAGGTAAAGCCGATCCATCTTCCGTGGACGAGACCCTACCTGTAATCACCCGTTCTTGCGCCCAGGCACTGAGCACAAAAACGAATGAGAAGCACAACAGTAAAAACTTCTTCATACGTTTTGGTTTAGGTTAAACATTTAAGTTCTCCAAATTAAGGCATTATTAACATATGTTAAATACCGGAAGCTGACTTTTTTCCAAAATTTAATATTGCTGGTGGAAAAAATTCGGAATAAAAGTATTACTTTCAAAAAATAACGATCATTGCTATCGTTTGTTTGCCTCAGACATGTGATTTTTGGGCACAAAAAAAGGTCAACCAAACGGATGACCTTTTTCTATTTGTATTTACAAAATCTTCTAGGCTTCGGCTATAACCGACACAAAAGACTTATTTTCCTTTCCTTTTTTAAAGACTACTGTACCAGGAATCAATGCGAAAAGCGTATGATCTTTTCCCATGCCCACGTTTCTACCGGGGTGATGTTTTGTGCCGCGCTGGCGAACGATAATGTTGCCGCCAATTACTTTCTGGCCACCAAAAGCTTTTATACCTAAGCGCTTGCTTTCCGACTCACGGCCGTTCTTTACTTTACCTTCCCCTTTTTTATGTGCCATAATTTAATTCGTTGATATGCTTATTTGTTGATTTGCTTATTTGTTAAACGTGTGATTCATTGAATTACCGAATCATCGAATCAATTTCATTATCCAATGCTTTCAATTTGAACTTTCGTGAATTGTTCACGGTGTCCGTTTCTTTTAGCGTATCCTTTCCTGCGCTTCTTTTTGAACACGATTACCTTATCACCTTTTACGTGCTCCAATATCTTACCAGATACCTTCACTCCAGTTACAGTAGGGGCGCCAACTTCTATTGAACCACCATTATCAGTTAGAAGGACTTTATCGAATGACACGGTCGTGCCAGCTTCGCCTTCCATCTTTGGTGCATAGATATATTGATCTTTAGCCACTTTGAACTGCTTTCCTGCGATGTCTACAATTGCGTACATGCTTGTTATTTTTAAAAATGGATCGCAAAGATAACGCTAGTTGCTCGAAAAACAAACGATTCTGATAAAATACCCAAATCCCGCTCAAAAATGGGCTTTTAGCCAAAATAAATCTCTCACTTAATACCTAATTTCACTCGATTGTACAACAATTTCCACACTATTAAATTTTTAACTTTTTTTTATTTAAGACTTCACTTTGGGTGCGTGTGTTAAGTGAGTGATAATGAATTCTTTTATAAAAGTGTTGCTTTTGTTTTTCAAAGAAACACACACTTTCTGTGCTTCTCGCTCTTTTGAATTCTCTTATGCATTTTAGTTATTTGTCGATGCGGCTCTAAAAAGTTCTGTGATGGAATTAATTGCATGCCGCTAACAAAAAATAAACTTGAAAAACGAGAAGGCTTTGAAAACTTTTAATGGTCAACAATGTCTTTTTAACCTATACTCTAACCACCTTATCTAAATGACCCAACCTTTACGCGAAGAACCCATCTTAAAGGAGAACAAAGATCGATTCGTTCTCTTCCCCATCCGCCAACACGACATCTGGAAGTACTATAAGCAGGCCGAAGCCAGTTTTTGGACGGCCGAAGAAATTGATCTGGGGCAGGACATGAAAGATTGGCTCAACCTAAATGATGGAGAGCGTCACTTCATTACCCATGTGCTTGCTTTTTTTGCCGCCAGTGATGGTATTGTCAACGAAAACTTGGCGGAACACTTTGTGGGTGAAGTACAATATACAGAAGCCAAGTTTTTTTATGGCTTTCAAATTGCCATTGAGAATATTCACTCGGAAACATATTCATTATTAATAGACACCTACGTCAAAGACCCAAAAGAAAAAGACAAACTTTTTCACGCGATCGAAACGATGGACTGCGTAAAGAAAAAGGCAGATTGGGCTTTGCGTTGGATAGATAAGGGAAGCTTTCAAGAAAGGCTGGTCGCTTTTGCTGCCGTGGAGGGGATTTTCTTTTCGGGCTCTTTCTGTTCTATCTTCTGGTTGAAGAAACGGGGTCTGATGCCTGGGTTAACATTCTCGAACGAGTTGATCTCCCGCGATGAAGGCTTGCATTGTGATTTTGCCTGCCATTTGTACACCAAGCATGTGGTAAACAAGTTGCCTGAAGAGAGTGTGATTGCAATTATCAAAGATGCTGTGGAAATCGAGAAAGAATTTGTTACTGATGCATTGCCAGTAAATTTAATTGGCATGAACGCAGCCCAGATGCGCCAGTACATTGAATTTGTTGCGGATCGTTTGCTGGACGAGTTGGTGGGCAAGAAAATTTACGGTGCCACTAATCCATTTGACTTTATGGACATGATCTCTTTGCGAGGAAAAACAAATTTCTTTGAAAAGAGAGTAGCCGAATACCAGAAAGCTGGCGTGATGAACAGTATGGAAAAAGAAACATCACCAAAGTTTTCACTGAACGAAGATTTTTGATATATTCGTTTCACCATTTTTTAAACTAGTTTTTTTACAACCTTACACCCTTTATTAACATGCTCGTATTAAAACGTGACGGACACCGGGAGTCCGTGAAGTTTGATAAAATCACTGCCCGCATTGAAAAACTCTGCTACGGTTTAGATCCCAAATTTGTCAACCCGGTAGAGGTGGCGATGAAAGTTATCAATGGCTTGTATGATGGTGTCTCCACCATAGAACTGGACAACCTCGCAGCGGAAATTGCCGCTTCGATGACGACCAGGCATCCAGATTTTGCCAAGTTGGCTGCCCGTATTGCGGTTTCTAACTTGCACAAGGTGACCAGTAAGTCCTTCTCTAACACGATGAAGAGATTGTACACTTACGTGGATCCCAAAACGGGTGAGAACGCTCCGCTGATTTCAAAAGAAACATGGAAAGTAATTCATGAAAATGCGGCTGAGCTAGACGAAGCCGTATTATATGACCGCGATTTTAGCTACGACTTCTTTGGGTTTAAAACCTTAGAGCGCTCTTATTTAATGAAGGTGGATGGCAAAGTAGTTGAACGCCCTCAGCACTTATTGATGCGTGTAGCGATTGGCATCCATGGAGAAGATATTCCCGCAGCTATTGAAACCTACAATTTGTTGTCAGAGAAGTGGTTCACTCATGCCACTCCTACACTCTTCAATGCCGGCACTCCGAAGCCTCAACTTTCGTCTTGCTTCTTGCTCACGATGAAAGACGACAGCATTGATGGCATCTATGACACCTTAAAACAAACCGCCAAGATTTCACAATCCGCTGGCGGCATTGGCCTTAGCATTCACAATGTACGTGCAAAAGGCTCTTATATTAAAGGAACGGGCGGAACATCCAATGGAATCGTGCCCATGTTGAGAAACTTCGACATGACAGCACGCTATGTTGACCAAGGCGGTGGTAAACGCAAAGGTAGCTTTGCAATCTATCTAGAGCCTTGGCATGCAGATGTGTTTGATTTCCTTGAACTAAAGAAAAACCACGGCAAAGAAGAGATGCGAGCACGTGATCTTTTCTATGCGATGTGGATTCCGGATTTGTTCATGAAGCGAATTGAAGACAATGAAATGTGGTCTCTATTCTGCCCGAACGAGGCACCGGGCCTAGCAGATTGCTGGGGAGAGGATTTTGAGCGCTTGTATGAGAAATACGAGAAAGAAGGAAAATACCGCAAGCAAGTAAAAGCACAAGACCTGTGGTTTGAAATACTGGAAGCTCAAATCGAGACGGGAACACCTTATATGCTTTATAAAGACGCGGCCAACCGCAAGTCTAATCAAAAGCATTTGGGCACTATTAAGTCAAGTAACTTATGTACTGAGATTATTGAGTACACTTCACCTGACGAAGTAGCCGTTTGTAACCTCGCTTCTATTGCGCTACCTAAGTTCGTTACGGAAGAAGGCAAGTTCGATCACCAAAAGTTGTATGAAATCACAAAGGTGATTACCCGTAACCTGAATAAAGTAATTGATGTTAATTACTATCCGGTGATTGAAGCCAAGAACTCAAACATGCGCCACCGCCCAATTGGTATTGGCGTGCAAGGTTTGGCAGACGCATTCATTTTATTACGCATGCCGTTCGATTCTCCGGAAGCTCGTGGCTTGAATAAAGACATCCACGAAACCATCTACTTCGCTGCCATGGAAGCTTCTATGGAATTAGCTAAGAAAGATGGTGCGTACGAAACTTTCAAAGGTTCGCCCATCTCAAAAGGAATTTTCCAATTTGATATGTGGGGTGTAACCCCCGATAGCGGACGTTGGGATTGGGAAAATTTGAAACGCGAAGTGAAACAACATGGCGCGCGCAACTCACTCTTGCTTGCTCCCATGCCAACTGCTTCTACTTCTCAAATTTTAGGAAACAATGAATGTTTCGAGCCTTACACTTCAAACATCTACACACGCAGAACATTGTCCGGTGAATTTATTATTGCTAATAAGCACTTGATGAAAGACTTGATAAGTGCTGGTTTGTGGAGCGAGACCATGCGCCAAAAGTTGATTTCGACCAATGGCTCTGTACAGGCTATACCAGAGATTCCTCAAAACATTAAGGACATCTATAAAACAGTTTGGGAGATTTCGCAGAAGGCGATCATTGACATGAGTGCAGATCGCGGTGCATATATCTGTCAAAGTCAAAGTTTGAACATCCACTTAACAGATCCCAACTTCGGTAAGTTGACTTCTATGCATTTCTATGCCTGGAAAAAAGGATTGAAGACAGGTATGTACTACTTGCGCTCTACCGCTGCTGCGGATGCAATCAAGTTCACGTTGGATAAATCTGCCTTGGAACCAACCGTTGCTGCGGTAACCGCTGCTGTCTCTGAACCGGTTATGGCCGTTCAATCGGTGGTCGTTGCTGAAAATCAGCAGGCTATCCAATACGAACAAATGCCTTTGGCAGATTACGACCAGAAACGTGCCGATATGGCTTGCTCATTGGACAATCCGGATGCTTGTGAGGCGTGTGGGAGTTAACCAAAAGAATACAGAAATTAGAATATAGAATTCAGAAGAAAACCCGGTGATGAGCCGGGTTTCTTATTAAAGCATGTTTGTTAAAATGGCAGATCGTCTGTGGCACTAGCATCCGGGGTAAATGGCTCTTCGCCTACTGGTGGACCGTCCGAGCGGCCATTACTTGCCCCTGAGCCTTTTGCCACTTTCCAGGCACGCACATCGGTATACCAACGGCCATTGTATTCGCGGCTTTCAACATTGACTGAAGCTGTGATGGTCTCACCGGGAGTTAATTTAATTTCGTCTACTTTTTCGCCCCAAAGTGAAAGGCACACTTTCTTAGGATATTGACCCGGAGTTTCTAAAATAAACTCTTGTTTTTTCCAAACGCCATTTTTTCCCTGACCTGATTGCAGCGGGAGAAGGTTGACCACCTTACCTGTGATGTCCATTGCCATAGTATTAAAACATTTTACCAAAATTAACGAAAATGTCCGTTCATCTTCTTTTGGTTTTTGGCTTTGTTTTCGATCCTGAATTATACGTTTCCTTTTTATTAGGCTTCTCCGCACCAAAAATCAGGTTCAGTCCAAATCTCAGGTTAAAGTTTTGGATGCTGTTTATCGAAAAAGGTGCGCTTAAAAGATTATCTCCAACAAAATAGAGTTGCACAGGGGCTAGATTTAAAGAAAGGCCTCCGCCAATGTTATTAAAGATGCCATTGATTACTGAATAACTGACAGAAGTGCTTACCCATCTTCCAAAATCTTTCTGGAGGGAAGCTGAAAATCCAGGCAAAAATCTACCCCGATACTGCTCAGTGAACAGCAAAGCACAAACGGAAAGCCTTTCTTTTAAATTATACCGCCCACCCAAGTATGCTTTTGCCGGTAGAAGTGTTGAATAGCCAGCGGTGGTGGTCTCTTTAAAGGTAAAATGCTTTTTGAGTGAGTCCCCCTCTGCGGTTAAATAATTGTCATCACCGTCCAATACCTTTTGGAGGTCTATACCTTTAAACGTGTAATTGGCTTTCCTTGAATCAAGTGAATATGCATTTAGGTCGTTTTGCCACGAGATACTACCAATGTCCAAAACACTTGCGCTAAGAGTAAGGTTTTTAAGTAGTCGATAAGTACCACCCAAATCGAAAGATAACCCGCTGTTCTTGAGGTAGTCACTTATTTTTCCATTTTCGATATTTTTTATACCTGACGTTCTAATATTGGCGTCTGCTGAAAGTGTAACGGCATAGTTATTATCCAGTGCGATGTTTCCTCTAGCGCTTTCGGTGGATCCGCTAACAATTCCTGTCAAAAACTTTACTCGGCCACCCACCGAAAGTTTTGGATTAACTTGATAGGCCGCTCCCACCCCCAATTCACCATATGTAGTGCTTTCTCCTTCTAGCGCAAATGATGAACTACTGGCAACCAAAGGTGTTGTTCCTTTCAGAAGAATACCCGCTAATTCTTTGGGGAGCATCACACTACTATAAGATTTTGCCGTTGCGTTTATGAGAAAAAACAACTTAGGAGTGAGTCGAAAGTTGACTCGTAAAAGATCAGCCTGGGTTGCGTTAACAATATAGTTTTTGTCTTTCAAGGAGCCATACAATTTATCCAGATCTGCAGTAACTACTCCACCCTGCTTTGACACGAAATCGTTATACGAAAAACCATTGTTTCCATACTGAACGAAAACGGAAGAACCCGGAATCCCAATTGAGAGTTTTTGCTTTGGAATAAAAGCAGGATTCAGGTAAGAAGATTGCGGAACGTAACTCATGAAGTACAATGTTGCCTCCTGCTGAGCATTGGCATCGATTGTCATACAAACTATAATCATTACCCCAAAAAAGTGAAAGCGGCCACGTTTCATAAACCACGACTAATTTTTAGTTGCGTTTTCAAACCAATTGCTACATCCATTTTGTACGCGGCTTTAAATTTAACATCAATGGCAGCTCCACTCGAATTTCTGATTGTATTCATCACTGATTTGACGATTAATTTTTTGGCAGCAAATAGTTTGTTAACTTTGTCTATGTTCAATGAAATCTCCTTATCATAAACACCCGCTGTTTGTAGTTCGCCCAAGGCATTTGCTTTGCTACCAACAACTATGGCCGCCTGGGCAGTAGTAAAAATAGAATCTGAAATTATACTTTTACTGTCAGCGATATAGATTTGTAGGGTAGCATCCAGTGGCAATTCATTTGTAATTTTCGCCTTTAGTGCTGCTGTTTCTACTTCGGAGCTTTTTATGCTAGTCAAGTCAATATCAAACGTATCTGCCAACACTATACCTGAAAAGCTGCCATAGAGCGGGATTTCGGATTTTATTTTGAGTCTAAGTTTACTGGTATCGGCACAGAAATTATTGCCGCTAGTAAGGCCTTGATTAATTCGGGCATTTCCTGCTACATAGAACTCGTCTGGAACCAAATCCGTAATCTGCTTCGCATTTGTTATAGAAAGACTTGTGGTGGATTGTTGGCCTAAGACGGGAGGGGAAAGAAGAGCAATAGGACTAGCCGGATTCGTAACTAGTGACAAGACTCTAGAGGGCTTTTTGCGCGCCTCCAATGATGTAAAGGTCAATCGCACTGGAATTCCATAGTCGTTCAATACATCAACAGAAAATCGAGGATCCGCAAACGAAACTTTCGCCTTATCAAGTGCAGATCCGAAAGCATCTACATTGAATACTTGAGGTTGAATAGCCGTTGTTCGATCTCCCAAAAATCCCTTTACATATTTAAAATCTATACCGCTGAAGGCCAAGCTAACATTCAAAGAAGAACCTGCAGGAATTGTAACCGTGTTGGCACGAGGCTTTACAATCAGGCCTAAATCCACGGAAAATTTATTATCGTTCAAAAACGCGATATAATCATTCAGTAAAAAAGAAGACTGCCCCGAAACCCTCTTTTGAAAAGGGATTCCGTTTAGAGAAACACTCGGTAGTTTGATGTCTATCTCAAAGGGAAAGTTAGGGTTCGCTGGAGAAAGTGACACATTCACTGTTAAACTAGTACCCTTAAATTGTATTTCTTTGAGTTTTTCTGGGCTAAAAGCAAACTCGAGGGATGAAGTCAAAGAAAGCGGCTTAACTTCAACGTTGCTCGGGGGAAAAGATGCCGCTATTACCGGAAAAGTTAGATTAAGAGTTTGGCTTGGAAATGCCAACAGGCTCCTGATCTCACTCCACTCGATCGACTTGACATACTGAAAATAAACCAATCCATCTGGATACACTTTAACTTCGACATTGTTATCCAGCTTATTCAGAAAATCCTGGATGGACAAAGAACCAGTCGCCAGAGGAAGAGAGATATTTGTGGATGCTTGAATTTTCTTTATCTCATAATCAGCCGGATTAAAACAAGACATAAAAAATGCTGCCAATGGCAAAACCAGCAACTTCCCAACAAATTTGTTATTCCACATACTTTTTGAATACTACAATAGTAATGTAAGTAACAATTATTTACTTGGAAGTCCAGCTATTTATTTGCTGTTCCGTTGTTTCAAATGGCACCGGCCTTTATTTCATTAACTACAGCCGGATCAAGAAGAGTGGTTGTATCTCCTAAATTAGTGGTGTCACCCTCAGCTACTTTACGTAAAATCCTACGCATGATTTTTCCGGAGCGCGTCTTGGGTAAGCCGCTCACAAACTGAATTTTATCGGGCTTGGCAATAGGACCAATAATTTTTGAAACCACATCTTTGATTTCGTTGCGCAAATGAACAGGTTCATGCACCGGATCGTACGTAACTACAAATGCATAAACGCCTTGACCTTTAATGTCATGCGGAAAACCAACTACTGCCGATTCGCAAACAGCCGAATGTTCGTCAATGGCACTTTCGATTTCGGCTGTGCCCATGTTGTGACCCGATACAATAATGATGTCATCGACCCTCCCTGTAATTCGATAGTAGCCCTCTTCATCGCGTTTGCAGCCATCGCCAGTAAAATATTTTCCGGGGAAGGTTGAGAAATAAGTGTCTTTGAACCGCTGATGATCTCCGTAAATCGTGCGCGCCATCGATGGCCAGGGAAATTTTATGGTCAATCGTCCTTCTACATTATTCCCTTCCAGTTCCTTTCCAGTTTCATCCATGATGGCGGGCTGCACGCCCGGCAACGGTAGTGTTGCAAACGCTGGTTTCGTTTTGGTAATTCCCGCCAAGGGTGAAATCATAATGCCGCCCGTTTCCGTTTGCCACCACGTGTCAACAATGGGGCAGTTGCCTTTGCCGATGTTTTTGTCATACCAATGCCAGGCTTCTTCGTTGATGGGTTCGCCTACGCTGCCTAACACTTGTAGCGATGACAAATCATATTTCTCTACAAATGATAGAGGTGCTTTTTCCAATGACCGGATAGCCGTAGGTGCGGTGTAAAAAATATTGACTTTATGTTTTTCAATTACATGCCAAAACCGTCCCATATCAGGCCAACTCGGTACGCCTTCGAATATCAACGTGGTGGCGCCAGCTGAAAGAGGACCATAGATGATATACGAGTGGCCGGTAATCCAGCCCACATCGGCCGTGCACCAAAACGTTTGACCTTCTTTGTATTGAAATACATTTTTGAACGTGTAATTCGTGTACACGGAATAACCACCACAAGTGTGTACCATCCCTTTTGGTTTTCCCGTGCTGCCTGAGGTGTAAAGAATAAAGAGCAGGTCTTCGGCATCCATCTCTTCGGCTACACAAACGTCACTTGTTTTTCTGATCTCTTCGTGCCACCAAAGATCACGAACGGGTTGCATGGAAACAGAAAGATTGGTTCGGTTGAGCACGATGCATTTATCTACAGACGGACATTTCTTCAATGCTTCATCCACAATTGATTTCAAATCAATTCTTTTATCTCCGCGATAGGCGCCATCGGCAGTTAACACCATTTTGCAATTGCTGTCGTTGATGCGATCGACCAATGAACCAGCCGAAAAACCGGCAAATACGACTGAATGAACCGCTCCCACTCTGGCGCACGCTAACATAGCAAAGGCTGTTTCTGGAATCATGGGCATGTAAATGCACACGCGATCGCCTTTTTTGATACCGTTTGCTTTCAGCATGTTGGCGGCACGATTGACCTCAACCGAGAGTTGTTGATACGTAATTTTTCGAGAGGGTTCGGAAGGGTCGTTTGATTCCCAAAGAATGGCGGTTTGATGGGCACGGGCCGGTAAGTGGCGATCGATGCAGTTTTCTGTAATGTTCAACTTCGCACCAATAAACCACTTCACCTCAGGCTTGTAAAAGTCGTATTCGAGTACGCGGTCCCATTTTTTCTGCCAACTGAGTTTCTCCGCTTGTTTAGCCCAAAATTCTTCGGGATTTGCAACACTTTGCGTGTACTCAGACATGTACTTTTGAAAATTAGTCATAATAAAAATAATCTAAAGGCGTTTCTAAAAACCTTGTCAGGTTGAGCCTGTCGAAACCATTTTGTGGTTTCTTGCATTTCAAAACGACTTCGACTAGCCTGCCTGTCCGGTAGGCAGGCTCAGTCTGACATATTTAGGTTTTTAGAAATGCTCTAAAAAATAAATGTAGCTATTCGGCCGAAAAACTCAAAAGCCAAATTTCAACTCTTTTCTTAAAAGAGTAATTCTGTTCCTACCGCCACAGCTGCAGCAAGAATTGCCACACCCATCTTCTTGGCATTGAATTTATGGTCGGCACTGCTTTCAAAAACAATGGTTGTAGAGATGTGCAAAAAGTTACCGCTTACTACCGCAAAGAAGAAAGTAAAAGCCTGAGAGGACATCCACTCATTAGCTAGCAAATAATTGGAAAGAAAAAGGCCTAACGGAGAGGCCATTGAAAAAACGAACAAAAAAAGTAACGCTCTCCTTTTACTTTTTAAATCACACAGCAAAACAGACATTAAGGCGAATGCCTCTGGTGCTTTGTGCAATACGATTCCCCATAACAACGTATTAGAGTCATGATGGTGTGTAACCGTGCGTGGATGTGCTAGCAGCCCACCTTCTAAGAAAGCATGGATACACAAGGCAAACAAAACTAAGATAGCGGAAGACTCCCGGTGTTGGTGGCTGTTTTCGTGTACATGAATATGTCCGTGCTCAACGCCACTCGACAAGAACTCCAGGCCTTGTTGAAGAAAAAATCCTATTAAAATGAAAATTCCAATATAGCCAGCATTGCTGCCGTGTGAAAATAGCTCAGGGAAAATGTGAACGAGTGTAATAGAAAAAAGATATGCCCCAGCAAAGACAAGCCAAAGTTTGTACGTGCCTGTGTTGATCTTGGGTATATAGAAAGCGATGCCTCCGGCAATCAGAGCAACAAAAAAAAGAATCAATAAGGATATGATCATGACACTTGTATAGACACAACGTTCCCCAAGAAGATTTTCAAAATGGTTTTAGACGTTTTGCAAAGATACGATCTTACAAGTTACTTCCCCGACCGCTTTATCTCAATAAGATCCTTTAAACCCTGAGTATGATAGGTTTCAATATTGCCAGCCGTTGAAGTGTATACAAAAAAAGCATCCAATTCAGGGTGCTGTTTCAACAACTCGATTGCCTTCTCATGCCCCATCACCATAAAGGCGGTAGCCCATGCATCAGCTGTGCGTGCGTCTGCAGCAAACACCGATGAGCTAAGAATAGCCCGCTCCGCCTGATAGCCGGTTTGTGGATCGATCGTGTGTGAATACTTTTTGCCGTCTATAATCCGATAGTTAAAATAATTGCCTGATGTGGTGAACGACCTATCAGTTAATTTGACGTAGGCGGTAAAAAACAGGCTATCCCGCTTCGAATTAGGATCTAATATGCCTAGCTCCCAGGGTTCACCGGACTTTAAATTGACACCACATGCCATGCCTTCTCCGCCTAACTCCACCAGCATATTTTTAATTCCCTTCGCTTTCAAAAAATCGGTCATCACATCTGCGCCATACCCTTGGCCTATGCCTCCGAAATCTAATTGAGTCTTAGGATTTGTCTTCCAAATACTATCTGAATTAAAATTGATTTTATCAAAACCAACAAACGATTTTATAGAATCAATCTGTCCATTGGTGGGAAGCGGTTTATCCTTTTTAGATCCAAAACCCCAGGCATACACCAATGGCATAACCGTGGGATCAAATGCTCCACCCGACTCTTGAGCAACTTCAAGAGCTTTCTTTGCAGCCGGTAAAAAGTAAGGTAAGGAATAAACAAAAGAAGTCTTATTCCTATTAAAGCGAGAAACATCAGATTCGGGATCGTAATTATTAATCGACTTGTTCACCAGCACCAAAAGTGAATCGATGGAAGCCTTAAAGTTCCTGTTCGTCTTATCAAAATAGGTGATATGATAGGTGGTGCCCATTGTTTCTCCCTCAATTTTCAAGGGTTCCATAATGGCTGTTCCATTCTTTGGTTTGTTTAGATCGCGCCATTTCCACACAGAGATCAACGCCACAATCAAAAGCAACGAATAGAGCGCATTTTTCCAACGATTATCCATATCATGCTAAGTGAAAAATCAAAATTAGCAGAAGAATGTCCACTTCACTTGAATCTTGACTATTAAATCTTGAATTTTGACCATGCGTGAAGATTATTTAAAGGCAGATGGCGAAGGATTAGAGGCCGGAGAGAAAGAAGTTGAGAAGGCATTGCGGCCGCTATCCTTCATTGATTTTACGGGTCAGCAGAAAGTAGTTGATAATGTAAAGGTTTTTGTGCAAGCCGCGAAGCAACGAAGCGAATCGCTTGACCATGTGCTTTTGCATGGCCCTCCCGGGCTTGGCAAGACGACTCTCTCATTCATCATTGCAAATGAACTTGGGTCTAATATAAAGATTACATCTGGTCCCGTACTCGACAAACCCGGAGACTTGGCGGGGCTGCTCACCAACCTTGAAACAAACGATGTCCTCTTCATCGATGAGATTCATCGGCTCAATCCAATTGTCGAAGAATATCTCTATTCGGCCATGGAAGACTTCCGCATCGACATTATGTTGGACAGCGGACCTAATGCACGCTCTGTACAAATAAGTTTAAATCCCTTTACTCTAATAGGAGCAACTACCCGTGCAGGTTTGTTAACATCTCCTCTACGTGCACGATTTGGTATCAATGCCAGGCTGGAGTATTATGATTCAACCTTACTCACCAAAATTGTAAAACGCTCTGCTGATATACTGGCCGCGCCTATTGTAGATGATGCCGCTTTTGAAATTGCCAGACGAAGCAGAGGCACGCCTCGGATAGCCAATAATTTATTGAGACGCACCCGGGATTTTGCACAAATAAAAGGAGATGGCACGATTACTAAGCCTATCGCACAGCTTGCCTTAAAAGCATTGGATGTTGATGAAAATGGGTTAGACGATATGGACAACCGTATCCTCACAACCATCATCGACAAATTTAAAGGTGGACCTGTTGGACTTTCTACCATTGCGACAGCGGTAGGAGAAGAAGCTGAAACCATCGAAGAGATGTATGAACCTTTTTTAATTCAAGAAGGCTATATCAAACGCACCTCACGCGGGCGCGAGGCTACGGAACTTGCTTATAAACATTTGAAAATTGTGGTGCCTGTTTCTAAGCGACCGGGATTGTTTGATTGATGAAACGTAGGATCTATTATAATCCAAAGCTCACTGCTCTTGCCCGTGAACTTCGCAACAATAGTACGTTATCAGAAATCTTATTGTGGGACGAGTTAAAAACCGGCAGAATGCTTGGCTTTGATTTCCACCGGCAAAAGCCAATTGATAATTTCATTGTAGATTTCTTTTGTTATGACTTAATGCTTGCCATTGAAATAGACGGAAGCAGCCATGATCACAAAATTAGCTATGATAAATCACGTCAAAAAAAACTCGAAGCCTTGGGCATTCGATTTTTACGATTTGATGATTTAGATGTGAAGCAAAAGATTGAAACAGTGTTGGGAGAAATTAAAAGATGGATAGAGGAAAATAACACCCCCCTTATCCCCCCTTCCAGGGGGGACTCGGAACAAAATAAGGAGATAGTTAACCCAACGGTATTTGATGTCACTAGAAAAAACAGGAAAACTAGTTCTGAAATTTCCGAAACTCCATTAAACACCCTGTTTCCCCCCTTGAAGGGGGGAGAGGGGGGTGTCGAACAAAACACAAAGCTTATTAAATCCCTTGCCTCTCAACTGGGGTTCAGCTTTTGCGGGATATCGAAAGCAGAATTTCTGGAAGAAGAAGCGCCCCGGCTAGAAGAATGGCTAAAGCGCGGTTACCAGGGAAAGATGAGTTACCTCGAAAATCATTTCGACAAACGACTAGATCCACGACTACTTGTGCCAGGGGCGAAGTCTGTGATCAGTTTACTGTACAATTACTATCCAGAAAAAGATTTATCCTCCTTCGCTGAAGCTTCGAAAGATCAACTGCCCTCCACACAACCTTCAGAGAGCAAGTTGAAAATAGCCAAATATGCTTATGGCGAAGATTATCACTTCGTCATAAAAGAAAAACTCAAAACATTTCTGGAACTGATTCAAGAAGAAGTGGGTAAGGTGGAGGGTCGCGCGTTTGTTGATTCTGCGCCTGTCCACGAAAGAGCGTGGGCAAAAAAATCAGGCCTAGGTTGGATTGGTAAAAACTCGTTGCTACTTAATCGAGAGATGGGCAGTTTCTTTTTTTTGGCCGAACTGATTATTGATTTGGATTTAGAATATGATGGACACATTAAAGACTACTGCGGTACCTGCACCGCGTGCATGGATGCCTGCCCTACCGATGCTATCCCAGCACCTTACGTAGTTGATGGGAGCAAGTGTATTTCCTATTTCACCATCGAATTGAAAGAAGAAATACCTACAGAAGTAAAGGGCAAATTCGAGAATTGGATATTTGGCTGCGACATCTGTCAGGATGTGTGTCCCTGGAATCGGTTTGCTAAACCTCATCAAGAGAAAAAATTCCAGCCCCACCCTGATTTAGAAAAAATGACCGCATCCGACTGGCGAGAAATTACCGAAGATGTTTTTGATAGACTATTTCAAAAATCTGCCGTGCAACGAACAAAGCTGAACGGGCTAAAAAGAAATATTCAATTCATTCAGTAAGGGGATATTAAACACCCACACATTTTTCGATAATATCGCAACACTCGTGAATCTGCTCTTCCGTAATCACCAAGGGTGGAGCTAGTCGAATAATGTTACCATGGGTTGGCTTAGCCAGTAAACCATTCTCAGCAAACTTCACACAAATGTTCCAAGCGGTGTCGCTTTCAGGTGTGTCGTTAATAACGATCGCATTTAGCAAGCCTTTCCCGCGCACCAATTTGATCATCTTTGATTTTTTCATGAAGGCGTTCATCCTATTTCGGAAAACGATTCCCAAACGCTCCGCATTTTCAGCCAGCTTTTCATCCTTAATCACTTGCAAGGCTGCCACTACTACTACGGATGCCAATGGATTTCCTCCAAAGGTGGAGCCATGTTCACCAGGCTTTATAACGAGCATGATCTCATCATCCGCTAATACTAAAGAAATCGGAAATACGCCTCCCGAAAGTGCCTTTCCTAATATCAATACATCCGGCCGAACTCCTTCGTGATCAGACGCAAGCATTTTACCAGTTCTCGCAATGCCCGTTTGAATTTCGTCCATCATCAAAAGCACACGGTGCTTTTTGCAAAGCTCTTCCGCTGCTTTCAGGTATCCCTCTTGAGGCACATACACACCTGCTTCACCCTGAATGGGTTCGATCCAAAAGCCGCATACGTTTGGGTTCGCTAAGGTTGTTTCGAGAGCAGCAATGTTGTCATAGTCGACAATTTCAAACCCTGGCATAAAAGGACCAAAGCCTTTTCGGGCTGCATTGTCGGTAGATGCAGAAATAATGGTGGTTGTGCGTCCGTGAAAGTTCTTTTTCACGCCAACAATAACGGCTTGATTTTCAGGAATACCTTTCTTGGTGTAACCCCACTTGCGTGCAAGCTTAATGGCCGTCTCGTTGGCTTCCGCACCACTGTTCATGAACAGAGCTTTGTCGTACCCAAATGATTCACACACATATTTTTCGGCTACGCCCAGTTTGTCGTTGTAAAAAGCGCGCGAGGTGAGCGTTAACTCTTTTGCCTGTGCAATCAGTGAATCAATGATTCTTGGGTGACAGTGCCCTTGATTAACAGCACTATAGGCAGATAAAAAATCAAAATAGCGTTTCCCCTCCACGTCCCATAAAAAAACACCCTCACCTTTGCATAAGACGACCGGAAGAGGATGATAATTATGCGCTCCGTATTTATCTTCGAGGGCAATGGCTTCCAGGCTGGATGTGATGGTGTCGATCATACTGTTACACGTTCAATGAATGACAAAGGTACTTAAATCAGTCCGATATTTCATCTGGATAAAAGCCTAGCCAAGGCACAAGGTGATTTGCTGATTGAAATAATATAAATTTACACCGCATGGAAATAATAGTGGGAATAACAGGGCTAGCTATTGGCGGATTAATCGGTTGGTTGCTGAATAAATCCGCACAATCATCAGTTTTACAAGATGTACGAACGCGATTGTTGTTAGAACAGGAAAAGAGTTTGGGCTTAGTCAGTCAACTGGATGAAGAAAAAAGAATCGCTTCAGTTGAACGAAGTAAAGTACTTGAATTGTCTACCGTTTTTTCCCGAACAGAAGCAGATTATAAAAATCTTCAACTGAAGTTGGCCGAACAGCAAAAAGAGATGGAAGGCCTGCAAGAGAAATTCACCACCCAATTTGAAAATCTGGCCAATAAAATATTTGACGAAAAAGGGAAAAAGTTTGCCGATCAAAACAAAATCAACCTCGGGGAAATCCTCAACCCCTTGCGTGAGAAAATCAGTGACTTTGAAAAGAGGGTTGAACTAACGAATACCGAAAGTGTTAAGAATCATTCTGCGTTACGCGAACAGCTTACCAATCTTAAAGAGTTAAATCAGCAAATCACCAAAGAAGCAAGCAATTTGACCCGGGCATTAAAAGGAGATTCAAAAGCCCAAGGCAATTGGGGTGAATATATTCTGGAAAGTATTTTAGAAAAATCAGGGTTAGTGAAGGGGCGTGAATATTTTATTCAGGAATCGCTTACTTCAGAGGATGGGAAGCGATTACAGCCCGATGTGGTGATTAAATTGCCGGACAACAAAAATCTAATTATTGACTCGAAGGTAAGCTTGGTTGCCTATGAGCGATTTATGAGCGCAGATGATGAAACCGAACGTTCCATTCAGTTGAAGCAGCATATCCTTTCCCTTCGTCAACACATCAAAGGACTCAGTGAAAAAAACTACCAAACCCTCTATAGCGCTGCAAGTTTAGACTTTATCCTGCTTTTCGTGCCTATAGAGCCCGCGTTTAGCGCTTCAGTAAGGTATGATGTTGAAATCTTCAATGATGCTTTTGAAAAAAATATAGTCATTGTAAGTCCTTCAACGCTGATTGCCACTTTGCGAACGATATCCAGTATTTGGAAGCAAGAATTTCAAAATAGAAATACAGTTGAAATTGCAAGGCAAGCCACAGCGCTCTATGAAAAGTTTAGGGGCTTTACAGAAGATCTTATCGAAATGGGCAATCAATTGAAGCGAACTCAATCTTCTTACGAGGGTGCCATGAATAAACTCTCTACCGGCAAAGGAAATTTAGTTAGCAGCGTTGAGAAAATAAGGCTATTGGGACTAAAGCCCACAAAAACTATTGACCAGCGTTTGGTCGAGAGAGCAGATGACAATTCCGATTTGGTTGAATAGCAATATGAAGATTACCCCAGATAACAAGCTGAAAAAATTAATTGTGGTGGGCGACCGCGTGCTCATTCGCCCGGCAAAAGAATCTGAGAAAACAGAAAGCGGTCTTTATCTCCCACCGGGTGTTCAAGAAAAAGAAAAAATTCAAAAAGGATATATTATAAAAGTAGGACCTGGCTATCCGCTGCCCATGCCAGCCGATGAAGACGACCTTTGGAAAGGGAAAGATGAACAGATAAAGTACTTGCCCCTTCAGGCGCAAGAAGGCGATCTAGCAATCTTCCTCCAGAAAGGTGCTATCGAAGTAATGTATGAAAACGAAAAGTATTTCATTGTACCTCAGGCATCGATCTTAATGTTGGAGCGGGAAGAAGATCTCTAATTTTTTCATAATTTTGATAATATGGAGCTTGTCACACTGAACATTCCGAACGAATACCCAATGACGGATGATGAGTTGTTTGCATTTTGTGCAGCCAACAAAGAGTTAAGAATTGAACGAGATGAACTAGGCCAACTAATAATTATGTCACCATCGGGCGGAATAACAGGGAATCTGAATTTCAGGATCTCAGGCATCTTTTTTCAATGGGCTGAAATGAACGGACAACTAGGCTACGGCTTCGATTCGGCAACTGGCTTTCGGTTGTCTGATAAATCCATGCGATCACCGGATGTCTCTTGGGTAAGAAAAACAAAGTGGGATGAATTGAGATTAGAAGATCAGGAAAAATTTGCTCCTATTTGTCCGGATTTTGTAATCGAACTCCGTTCTAAATCTGATTCGCTAATCCAGCTAAAATCTAAAATGGAAAAATGGGTGGAAAATGGTTGTCAATTGGCTTGGCTTATAGATCCCATCCAGCAAAAATCATATGTTTATCAATCGGATGGAGCAATAATTGAAGTTACTGGATTTGACAAAAAATTGAGTGGAGAACCTTTGCTTCCGGGTTTTGAACTCGATCTGGCAAGACTGAAATAAGGTATAAATGTCCGGTCTATCTTTTGGCGCGCTGCGCACTGGCAAAAAGTATTTTCTTATCAACTTTGGTGATCGTTATGAGTTTCAGATTGAAAATATCTTGACCAACGGAGACTTCAAAGTAAAAGACCTACACACGTTGGAACGCTACACCATCAAAGATCTGCTCAAGTTTGGTCGGGGAAAAGACTTTGAAATCCGTGAACTAGGCGAATAAATTTTGCAGACGGTACAATCCAACAGGCACAATTTTTTAGCTTGCTGAAAATTGATTTGGAATACCTCGGCTATTTTTCCGCGATCTTTATTGGCTTACTGTTAGGTCTGTTGGGTGGTGGTGGCTCTATCCTTTCAATTCCAATTTTGGTTTATCTTTTTCATTTGGATGCAGTAACCGCATCTGGCTATTCACTGTTTATTGTGGGCACGACCAGCTTTGCGGGTGCCATTCCAAAATACCGAGACCACCTGGTTAATATTAAGACGGGCTTTCTTTTTGGTATTCCGTCTATCATTACCATTTTCATCACCCGGAAATTTATTGTTCCGGCTATTCCCGATCTTCTTTTTCAAATCGGGGAATTTGCGTTTACGAAAAGATTTTTGTTACTGGGTCTGTTTGCGATTCTAATGGTCTTGGCCTCTATTCCGATGATTCGAGGAAGGCGCGATATTCAACCAGGGAGGAAAAAATACCAAACTTTGCTCATTATTGTCGAGGGTATATTGATTGGCTTTTTGACTGGGCTCGTGGGGGCAGGCGGTGGCTTTCTGATTATCCCAGCTTTGGTTCTTCTAACAGGCTTACCAATGAAAACAGCAGCTGGCACCTCCTTGTTTATTATCGCCATCAACTCGCTAACGGGCTTTTTGGGAGATGTGCTCAATAGCTCTATGGACTGGACGTTCTTACTAACCCTCACTGCAATAGCAATTGCGGGCGTACATATTGGCAATGTCCTTTCCCGAAAAATACCGGGAATCAAGCTAAAAAAGGCTTTTGGGTGGTTTACTCTTGCCATGGGTTGCTGGATTCTGGCAAAGGAGACTCTTCTATAACTCATACCCGTAACAAAATAATAGAACCCAATCGAAACCTTTTAAGGCGGTTTTTCGATTAATGATAGTAATACTATTATATTTGTTTATATCCGTATCAAAATGCCGACACTTGCTTTCAAACTGAACGACCATCTTTACTTACGAGACCCACAGCACACCCAATTAGGTCAAAAGATAATCCATAGTAGTGTGCTCTTAATAGACCGGTTGGGTTTCGAACAATTTACGTTCAAGAAATTAGCAGAAGAAATCGACTCTACGGAAGCATCCATTTATCGGTATTTTGAAAACAAACATAGGCTCTTGGTCTATTTGATCGCCTGGTACTGGAATTGGATGGAATATCGAATGGAAATATTTACAAGTGCTGTCGTTGATCCAAATGAAAAGTTAAAAACTTGTTTACGAGTTTTAGCAGAAGAAAAAAAATATGATCCTACCTTCGAATTTGTGAACGAAGAAGCGCTTCATCGAATTGTGATTGCTGAGTTGGACAAAACGTATCTGACAAAGGGAGTCGATGACCACAATAAAGAAGGATTGTTTGGTGGGTTTAAAAGTGTCTGTGCCAAAATAGTCTCGTTGGTCAAAGAGATTAATCCAAACTACCTATTTGCCGAATCGTTGGTAAGCACCATTCTCATTACGGCCAATCAACAACTTTTTTTTGCATCCCATTTACCATCCCTAACAAGTCTTGAACCCAACGAAAATCGCTATAACCGACTTTATAGTTTTTTAGAAAACGTGGTATTCTGTTCGATTAACGCTGACAATAAGTATGCTTAACAACCATCAAATTACTCGTTGCTTGCGCGAAGTGGCGCTCGCCATGAAACACAATTTCCCTGTGGAAAGCATTCAGCATGTAGAAGCGAACCAACGATCCTATGCCGAAGATGAGTTTATAGAGTTCAAAAGAGATTTGGTAGAAGCGGGCAATCAAATTCGTGTTATGTTCATGGAAAATCAATTGGATGAAAAAACATTCCTTGAATTTTTTAACGAACAAACGTCACCCGTCCTTACTTTTCTTCGAAGTGAGGGGGCACTTTATCCCGGGCTGATCGTACCCGAAAAAGGCAAGCCAAAACTGATTGGCATAAAATCCAAAAGTACCCAGTCAGATCCTTTTGACCCCTCATTGCTGCTCAAGAATGAAAATGGCGAGATTACCTTTTTTGCTATCTATTCATACGAAAGCCCGTTAAGTATTGAAGGTGACGAAGGCGAAACCCCCAGCCCGGTTCGCAGGCTATTTCAATTGCTGAAAACAGAAAAAAAAGAAATTTTCTATATCCTTTTTTATGCGATCGTGGTGGGCTTGATCAGTTTGATTGTTCCACTGGGCATTCAAACAACCGTTGAGTTGATTTCCGGAGGGGTGATTTTTAGCTCTGTGTATTTAATGATCGGCCTCGTCATTGTAGGGGTGTTGCTCAGTGGCGTACTCCAGATGATTCAAATCAGCCTGGTTGAATTTCTGCAAAGAAGGATTTTTACAAAAGCAGCTTTTGAATTTGCCTTTCGCATACCACGGATTCGCCTAGAGGAACTAAAGAAAAACTATGCGCCCGAATTGATCAATCGCTTTTTTGATGTGATGACGATCCAGAAAGGATTACCCAAGATATTGATCGACCTGTCGTCAGCCGTTATTCAAATCTTGTTTGGGTTACTGCTCATTTCACTATACCATCCCTTCTTCGTCTTTTTTGGATTGGTCTTGTTAGCTACATTGGTTTTGATATTCTATTACACGGGGCCACGCGGGCTCAATTCATCTATTCAAGAATCGAAATACAAATACAAAGTCGCACAATGGCTCGAAGAGTTGGCACGAGCAATCCATTCTTTCAAATTGGCCGGCAACACAGATTTGCCACTTCGCAGAACAGATGCTAGTGTAAACAGCTATTTAAAAAACAGGAAAATTCATTTTCAGGTTTTGATCACCCAGTATTCGGCCATTGTGATTTTCAAAGCATTGATTATCGGTGGCCTGTTGATCATGGGTACCTTGCTTGTGGTGGATCGCCAAATTACTTTGGGGCAACTTGTAGCTTCCGAGATTGTGATTATTTTGATTTTGAATGCCGTTGAGAAAATCATCATGTACATGGATGTGGTGTATGACATGCTCACCGCTGTAGATAAAGTAGCGCATGTAACCGACCTGCCCATTGAGCGCTCTGGTGGTTTTGATTTTCCGAAGATCAGAGACCAAGGCTTATCCGTTCGGGTAAAAAATCTAAAATACAAACACCGGGGTTCCAGCGAATATGCCTTACGAGGAGTTAATTTTGAAATAAGCCCGGGTGAGAAAGTTTGCCTAACAGGCTTTGGCGGATCCGGCAAAGCGACTTTGGTCAATATCATCGCGGGGCTATATAGCGATTATGAAGGAGTGGCCACGATAAACAACTATTCACTTCGCGATCTTGACCTCACTTATCTACGTGATTACGTAGCAAAAAACATCTCGAGAGAAGATCTTTTCGATGGGACTATCCTTGAGAATATCACCGTGGGAAAACCGAGCGAAACGGTGCAAGATGCACTGGATGCCATGGAGCAGGTCGGTATTCTGGATACGGTTAATGCCATGCCCGATGGCTTGAACTCACACGTATTAAGCGGAGGGATTGGTCTCTCAGGCTCGTTTTGCTACAAGCTCATTTTGGCAAGGTGCCTCGCGGAAAAGCCCCGGCTTTTGATTCTGAATGATTTCTTCCAAGCGCTCTCTAAAAAAGAAAAAATGGAATTACTCGCCATGTTAAACCACACGGATACCAAACGAACCATGATTTTTGTATCGAACGATCCGCTTGTAATGAGTGCATGTGAGCGAGTTATTGTGCTCGAGCAGGGCGTGGTAAAAGCAAGTGGCACAATGGAACAACTGCTAGAAAATAATGACCTTAACGGAATAATCCACTAATCGATATGCTAAACATATCAAAGAACTCAGTTCAAAAAGAAATGCCGCAGGAGAAACTGTATGCGCTGCGCTCGCTAGATACACCCATGGCGGGAAAGATTTTAGCCAAGTGGATTTTAGGAATTTTTGCTTTGTTTTTCGTGATCTTATTCTTGCCGTGGCAGCAAAATATTCGCGGCAGTGGTAAGGTAACTGCTCTCTCGCCTAGCAATAGGCCACAAACTATTGAGACAACCATTGCAGGAAGAATTCAAGTTTGGAAAATAAAAGAAGGGCAATTCGTAAATCGACTAGATACCATTGCCATTATCAGCGAGGTAAAGGAAAAATACTTCGACCCACAAATGCTCTTTCGTTTACAGCAAGTGATCACAGCTAAAGAACGAAGTTTGATTTCAAAAGAGCAAAAAGCAAAAGCACTGCAACGGCAAGTTAATGCGCTCGAAGACGGCCTACGCAACAAAAGAGATCAGGCGAAAGCAAAATTGGAGGCGGAACGCGTGCGCTTCAACAACTTCAAAAACCAATATGAGCGTAATCAAAAATTATTTGAGGCTGGCAACATCCCATTAACAAAATTTCAGGATATAGAATACAAATACCAAAGTAGCGAGGCGGACTTTGTCAATGCCGAAATTGAAATCGAACGTGTACAGGCTGAATATTTGGACAAAATTAACAAAGCAGAATCAGATCTGAATAATACCCTTGCTGAACAGTTCGACACGCAAGCCGACATTGCCAAAATGCGCAATGAACTATCCAACATGCAAATCCGCGCACAGCAATATTTTATTCTAGCTCCACAAGCTGGCTTTGTGGTGAAAGCCACCCAAGCCGGCATTGGAGAAACCATCAAAGAAGGAGATCCCGTTTGCACGATTATGCCGCAGTCCACAGACGTAGCTGTTGAAATGCACGTAAAAGCGATGGATGTTCCTCTGATTAGCAAGGGCAGACGAGTGCGGATAGAGTTCGATGGATTCCCTGCGCTGCAATTCAGTGGATGGCCTAGCATTTCTGTCGGTACGTTCGGGGGTACAGTAGAAGTTATTGACTATGTGAATACCAAACCCGGTGAGTTTAGAATATTGGTTATCCCTGATCTAAAAGATACTGCATGGCCTAAACAAATCCGTGTGGGGTCTGGCATCAAGGGCTGGGTAATGCTCGATGACGTCAGCGTGTGGTACGAATTATGGCGACAACTTAACGGTTTCCCTCCAAGTCTATATGCCGAGCCTGAAATGGAAGAGCCAAACAAAAAGAAAGAGTCAAAAGATGAAGAGTCGTAGCATGAGAAAAGTACTTCTTCTTCTTTTCTGGCTTGGCACATTTGCTTGCTCGCAAGCGCAAACGGCAATGGACTCTATTTTCATTTTGCCGGATTCGATCAAGGCCTTCTCGCTAGAAAACATGTATGCTTCCATGCTCGAGTTTCATCCGATTGTGAAGCAAACGCGATTGCTAAACGAGGTGGCCAAGCAGGAAATACGTATGGCGCGAGGTGCCTTTGATCCTAAATTGCAGGCGCAAGTAAATGTGAAAGAATTCGAAAATAAGGACTACTACAATAAAGTTAATACATCATTTACTATTCCAACCTGGTTTCCCATTGACCCAAAGATTGGCTACGAACAAAACACAGGGTTGTTTATTGATCCTGAAAATATAGTAGGAGGCTCATCGGATAACAGCCAATTCACTACCGGCATATCGTTGCCACTCGGTCGAGGTTTGTTTACAGACGATCGAAGAGCTGCGTTAAAACAAGCCAAGCTATTTACCCAGATGGCTGAGGCTGAACAAATCAAGCTGATTAATAAAATTCTATTGGAAGCCGCCAAAGATTATTGGCAGTGGTATTTTGCTTACTATAATTATCGTTTATTAGATCGGAACGCGTTGATTGCCCAAGAAATATTCCGGCTGGTGAACCTTGATGCGAGTTTGGGTGAGGCCTCTGCCATTGACACCGTTCAGGCAAAAATTACTTACCAACAACGCCTGGTAGAAAGACAAGAGGCTTATTTGGAATTTTTAAACACAACCATTAAAACATCAAACTACTTGTGGGACAATGCCGGCTATCCCGTTCAGCTATCGCCTGATATTGCACCCGTGTTAGTCCAAAACGATGGACAGCTTTTGTCGCTGGAAACCTTGCAAGACCTGACTTTGCAAGCCAAACAAAATCACCCCGAGCTAGTAAAATTGAGAGTTAAACTCGATCAATTGGATGTAGATCGAAAACTGGCGTTAGAATACTTGAAACCTCGGCTCGACCTGAACTATAACTTTATCAATCAACCGCTAAGACCGGGTGGCGATTTTCAATCTTTTCGTTTCGGGAACGACTATAAATTCGGTTTGGATTTTTCAATGCCTATACTGATCAGAAAAGAACGGGCAAAACTAGCTCAAACAAAAATCAAGATTCAAAGTACGCAATACGAAAAAACACAAGCCGAGCGCGAAATCATCAACCAGGTAAATGCCGTGTTCAACCAAATCGTAAATACAAATGGTATTCTGGTTCAACAAACATCGGTGGCTGCTAACTATGATCGATTGCTAAAGGCAGAATTATTTAATCTGTCGAATGGCGAAAGTGATTTATTCAAAATCAACATTCAACAAGAGAAGTTGATCCAAGCACAATCAAAACTGCTTAAGTTGAAGTCGGAGTACGAAAAAATGAAGGCAACTATTTATTGGGCTGCTGGTGTCCGAAACTTGAATTTTAATGAGGGCAACTAGAACGTCTAGCCTTAAATTCCACGAATCGATTTAACAATTTCCTCCACCACGCGCGCGGCTGAATTTAGTGCACCACTGACAGTGCCTGAATCACCGTCCACATCGGTGGCTTCACCCGCAAAATATAATTTATCAGCCAGGGGTAACGACAAGTCCTTTCGGTCTGCATTGGTGGTACCAACCAACGGATATGAAAATCCACCTTTGATATATTCGTCTTTTGTCCAATCTTTTACTAAATATAATAAGTTGGTGCTATCATTTGGGTTATCCAGATCGCGCCTGATAAATCGCGTTGCTTGACCCTGATAAACCGCATCTAACTCGGCCAGTATTGTCAACACTTTATTGTAATCAGATAAGACCGACAGCTGCTCGGCCCTTTGTCCATAAATGGTGAGCGCCATTGAGCGAAAAAATTTGCTCCTGCCGACTCCCGAATTAAAATACTGTGGCACCGTTGAACCTCCCCAGATATAGCTGGAATCTAAACCCCAAAAATTGGTCTTAAAATCCAATACAATCCGCATTGCGGCATCCATCTTGAATTTTGCCAGCGCACTGGTTTTCGTGGCATCCAAGCCCGGGGTAAAGGTAATGTCTCCGTTTTTTAAAATAGACAATGGAACTGTTACGATCACTTTTGTTGCGGTATATTCTTTTCCGTTGCTGTCTGTAATGGTGATTAGTGTAGAGCTCCAATCAATTTTCTTCACTACCGTATTCAAAACTATACTTGGAATCACCTCACTGAAACGGGAAATAATAATATCCTGCCACGGATTCGCGCGCGTCATCAGTTGTTTAGTATCGCGCTTGGATAGCTTCAACGATTCAGCGAGACCACGCGCACCGATACGATCGCTGGTTGTGCCGTAAAAATTGCCGGTCTGTGAATTGAGTAACGCCTGTGCCCGCGTGGATACAGCGGCAGCTGTTTGAACGGTGTTTCCGCCAGTAAAATTCGGCAACCCATTTACAAAATTCTGAACCGCATTCCAGTCGCTATCACTTTTCCAATCCGCACCCGTTTTTGCCTGATTATCTAAAATGTAACGGGGCGCGGTTGGGTCTACCTCCACGTTTGGCAAACTTAGATCGCTGATGAGCTTTCCCCATGATGAATTTGATCCGTAAACGACTTCACCTCCCAGTTCAATTGGAAAATCGGCCTGAGAAGCAGTATTGAAAGATTGATACTGCGCATCGGTTTGATTGCGCAACGAACGAATTCTTCCGCCAGGCTGACTGGAAGCTTCCAAGATTGTCACCTTGATGCCCTTCACACGTAAAATGTCGGCAGCATATAATCCGGCCGCGCCTGCTCCGATCACGATCACATTTCCGTCATAGGGGACTTCCGGTCCTAGGTCATCCTTACTGCACGACATGAGATAACTTGGCAATAAAATGCCTCCTGACAATCCCAGTCCTAACTGTTTAAGAGCTTTTCTTCGTTCCACTAGAGGTTATTTCAACTCGAAAGATAAATAAATTTTACTCTGTCACAGTAACCAAGCTTGGTTGCATTGTTGTATGACTCGCTGAATATCCGTTTTAATAGCTATTTTGGAAAAAAAAAGAATATGTCGTTTTCCCAAACCACCGAGTCGACCATCAAAAAGGTATGTGTCATTGGCCCCGAATGCACAGGCAAGACGGATCTTTCCACGTTTCTTGCCTTTCATTTCAAAACCACCTGCGTGGAAGAATACGCCAGGGCCTATTTAAACAAACTTGGAAAACCATACGCTCAGCCCGATTTGGTCAAAATTGCACACGGGCAACTTAGGATGGAAGACGAATGGCTAAGGGAATCAAACAAAATTATGATTTGCGACACCAATCTTATTGTTGTCAAGGTGTGGAGTGAACACAAATATGGATCCTGCGACCAGGAGATACTGGAGAAGATGGCTGAACGAAAATATGATTTGTATTTGCTCACCAACATCGACCTTCCTTGGGAAGATGATCCTCAACGAGAACACCCTGAGAAAAGAGAGCATTTTTGGAAAATCTATCAGGACGAAGTGGCAAAAACGAATGTGCCCTTTGTCGAAATTTCAGGTGAGCGCGAAAGTCGCAGGAAAAAAGCAGTAGAGGCCATCAACGCGCAATTTTTTCAATGAACCAATCTTCTGAAAATCCATACGCTGCCCTACAGGTACGCGACTTTCGTTTCTTTATTCTCGCTCGGCTGTTTGTCACACTGGCTATCATGGTACAAGCTGTAGTGGTCGGCTGGCAAGTGTATGAAATTACAAGAGATCCACTTTCACTAGGGCTCATCGGCTTAGCTGAAGCCATTCCAGCGATTACCGTGTCCTTGTACGCTGGTCATTTGGCGGATGTGGTGCAGCGCAAAAAAATAATTTTAGTGTGCGTGATAACTCTCATGTTGTGTTCGATGGCGCTCCTTTATTTTACGATGGATCTGGGCGCATTTATCTTAGCCCAGGGGGCACTTCCAATCTACACAGTCATTTTCTTGAGTGGCATTGCACGCGGGTTCTTGTCACCTGCTAATTTCTCATTCATGCCACAATTGGTTGATCGTTCGCTCTATCAGAACGCGATTGTTTGGAACAGCACCCTTTGGGAGGGCGCGGCAGTAGGTGGCCCCATCATAGGCGGACTTATTTTTGGCTTTTTTGGGATCACAGCTGCTTACACAGTAGACGTTGCGTTGATTTTGGCAGGATTGCTTTGCTATATTACGATTCCCAGTCGTGCGTTACCGCCAGTAAGTGAAGAGCAAGGTATCTTTGATAAGATCAAAGCCGGAATCAAGTTCGTTTTCAAAAACCAGATTGTACTCAGTGCTATTTCGCTAGATCTTTTTGCGGTTTTATTTGGCGGAGCCGTGGCACTACTCCCGATTTTTGCAGATGAGATTTTGCATGTCGGCAAAGAAGGGTTAGGGTTTTTACGCTCCGCCCAAGGCATCGGTGCCGTTGTTATGGCAGTCTATCTCACCCGAAATCCCATTAAAAAAAATATTGGAAAAATTCTGCTGTGGTGTGTAGCTGGTTTTGGATTGTGCATGATTGGATTTGGTCTTTCTAAGCTCTTCTGGTTGTCGATGGCATTGCTGATTTTAAGTGGCATGTTTGATTGTGTTAGCGTCATCGTGCGCAGTACACTCATTCACACACTCACTCCCGAAAATATGAAAGGTAGGGTCTCAGCTGTTAACAGTATTTTCATTGGCTCTTCCAATGAAATTGGCTCATTTGAATCAGGCGTGGCCGCCAAGCTATTAGGAGTTGTTCCTTCGGTGGTTTTTGGTGGGTTAATGACGCTGGGTGTGGTGGGTGTCACCGGATGGAAGGCAGACAAGTTGAGGGGACTGGATAAAGTGAGCTAAAAAAAGGGTGAGATGTAAAAAAATTAGACCCAAGATTCCGGCCTTTTGATAACATAGCCTGATCCAGGGTGAATTAATTCGTTGGGCAATAAAGACCCTAAAAATTTCTGTTCATGCCTTTCCAATTTGACAAAGGAGTCTGCTTTGCTACCCAAATCAAAGGACTGGCGCTGGGGAGGAAAATAGACAAATATTTTGTGTTTTGGTTTTAACTCTCTTATTAATTCAATTGGTGGTATCAGATCACTATCAGCACTTACAAGTATGGAAATATCACACTTATCATTTACCACATCGCTTATCATTCTCGTGGATAGTCTAACATCAGATTCCTTCTCTTCAAAGGTTATATGGGTGTGTTGACAATTCCGACAAACAATAGTTTTCTTTAGAAACTTGCCAAGGTGGAGCTTAAAAATCGGGTTCATTTTGTTAGCTGAGAAAAAAAGATCCTGTCTATCCTCCTTCCCTTTGTTATGTGGAATGGCCGAAAAGTAATTTACCTGTACTAATTCTTGGTATGGCTTAGAAAATTTTTTGAAGAAGGAAACTAAATCCAGCCAATAGTATCTTTTCCACTTTGCCGATTTTAGTCCGTAATAGAAATTGAAGCCATCAACATAGACTATTATTCTATTCATATAAAAAATAAGCCCTCTTTAATTGAGGGCTCAAACCTATGACTTTCTCATCATAGGGGGGTTACAAGTCCACAAATGTAGCATGAAATTACATTTGCTAGCATCTATTCAACAAAAGTTATCCACAAAAAGTTGATAACTCTTGCAAAACCTCAATTCTAGATGTCAAAATAAGAGCATCCTTAATTTTGTTTTCGGTGGGAAATGTTACTTTGTCTGAATTATTCAAACAACTAGAGTTAAAGATCCAAGAGACTTTGTTCATTTGATTTCATACAGAAATCTTTGTTGAGGAAACATCATTGGGCTGATCTACAACCCTGAGTTTGAATGAGGGTGGGATGATCTTTTAAAATCTGTTTAGAGGCAAAATTTGGGCAAAAGGTTTTTTTTCAGAAGGTATAATTGATAGTTTTGCAGTCCAATTAAAAGCCTCTGTTCTCCCGACAATGAAAAAGCCTTTTTTAGTATCAAAAACCGTCTTTTTAACGTTCTTTTTTATTGTCTTTTCGGGGCTTTCAGTATGTTCCGCTAACACTTCCGAGGGTGACCATGAGTCCAAACCAGAGGAGTTTAGTGTTAGTGAAGTCATTCTGGATCACGTCATGGACAGCCATGAATGGCATATCACCGAAAGTCTGGTTATTCCTCTTCCGATCATTGTCTATACCGAAGAAAAAGGGCTCGAGATGTTCTTTTCTTCCCGCTTCTTCGAACACCATGAACCAGTCCCTTACAACGGATACAAATTAGAACATAATCATATCACGTTGGCCGATTCAGGAAAGCCTGCTCTTGATTTATCCATCACCAAAAACGTGGTTATGATGATGATCAATGTAGCCATCCTTCTTTGGGTATTTCTATCCGTTGCCAAAGCCTACAAAACCAATGTTGGAAAAGCCCCGCGGGGAATTCAATCTATGTTTGAACCCATTATTGTTTTTGTTCGGGATGAAATTGTAAAACCGAATATTTCACATCACCACGAAAAATATTTGCCCTATTTATTGACTCTGTTTTTTGTCGTTCTATTTGGAAATCTGTTGGGTCTTCTACCAGGTGCTGGAAATTTGACAGGTAATATTGCCTTTACACTTCTATTGGCATTGATTACGTTTTTCATCACCAATTTTTCAGGTAACAAGAACTACTGGTCGCACATTTTTTGGACACCCGGTGTACCCATGGTGCTCAGACCTATCATTTTGCCAGTTGAAATTGTCGGTATTTTTACGAAGCCATTTTCGTTGACAATACGTTTATTTGTCGCCATTACGGCAGGCCATATTGTGTTATTGAGTTTGATTTGCCTTACGTTCATCTTCCAAAGCTATCTTGTGGGAATAGGTGCGTCTCTGGTGGTGGTTTTTATTAATATGATCGAGTTGTTGGTAGCCGGTATACAAGCATATGTGTTTACGCTGTTTACGTCTCTGTACATAGGGATGGCGACTGCCGATGACCATCATTAATTTTTGGATTGAATTTTTTTGTTTCACTTAAACTATAATTTCTATGTTGTTTTCCTTAATTCTTGACATTAGTTATGCTATCGCAGGTGCGGGCATTGGCGCAGGTCTCGTTGCAATTGGCGCGGGTATTGGCGTAGGCCGTATTGGTGGTTCTGCGATGGATGCTATTGCCCGTCAACCGGAAGCTTCCGGCAAGATTCAAGGTGCGATGTTGGTGATTGCAGCCCTTGTTGAGGTTGCCGCCTTATTCGGCCTCGTTATTTGCTTGTTGATTTCGTTCAAAGGCTAAAAGCTAAAGTAAGAAGCTTGCCTTAAGCACTGGGCTGGGCAAGCTTCTTTTTTCAAGAACAAAGAATCTCATAGTCGTTAGAAAAAAGAAATATGGAATTACTTACCCCCAAATCCGGTCTGTTTTTTTGGCAGGTTGTCATCTTCATCCCGTTTGTATTTTTATTAATGAAGTTTGGATGGAAACCGATCCTTGCTTCTTTAAAAGAGCGCGAAGAATCCATTCAGCAAGCTTTAGATGCTGCCGAAAAAGCAAAAATTGAAATGGCCTCTCTCAAGTCAGACAATGAAAAATTATTGAAAGAGGCGCGGGAAGAAAGAGATCGCATGCTAAAGGATGCGAAAGACGCTGCTAATCGCTTGCATGATGAAGCGCAGGTTGCCGCAAGGAAAAACGCAGATCGTATTATTGAGGACGCGAAAGCAGTTATTCATACCGAAAAGCAAGCAGCTTTGCGAGATGTAAAAGCACAAGTGGCTATGTTTTCCCTCGCGATTTCTGAGAAATTGATCAAAAAGAACTTATCAGAGGACAAACAGCAAAAAGAACTGGTCGACACATTCATCAAAGATCTAAAGTTAAATTAAATCATGGCCGAGTCGAGGGTTGCATCGCGGTATGTCAAATCGCTGCTGAGTTTGGCAGAAGAACAAAATGCATTGGAGCAAGTAAAGGCAGACATGGAATTGTTCGCCAGTGCCTGTGCTTCCAACCGCGACTTAACCAACATGTTGAAAAGTCCGATCATTAAGCACGATAAGAAACTTGCGATCCTTGAAGCTATCTTTAAAGGCAAAGTAAACGCGCTTACACTTGCCATTATTAAAATGCTGACACTAAAAAATCGCGAGCCACTTTTGCCCGCTATTGCAGCTGAATTCCATAATGCTTACAACGTTCACAAAGGAATCCAAAAGGCGACCGTTGCAACCACTTTCGCGATGGATGGGAAGATGAAACTGGAGATGGAGAATTTGGTCAAGAAAATTAGTGGCAAAACTCAAATTGATTTAGTTCAAAAAGTGGATGCGGATCTCATTGGGGGGTTTGTACTCAATGTGGGCGACAAACAAATTGACGCATCGATTAAAAGTAAGTTGAAAACCCTGAAGACGAAGTTTAGCGAGAACCCTTACATCAAAGAATTTTAACATTGAATTTTAAATTTTGAATTATACGTTATGGCAGAGATCAGACCAGAAGAAATTTCATCCATACTCCGCGAACAACTTTCGCAGTCACGCACGGATGCTGAATTAGAAGAAGTTGGCACTGTACTAACTGTGGGCGATGGAGTAGCTCGCATCTATGGATTAACGAAAGCTCAAGCCGGTGAATTGATTCAATTCGAAAACGGGTTGAATGCATTGGTGTTAAATCTAGAAGAAGACAATGTCGGTGCGGTGCTTTTAGGTGAATCTAAAGGAATCAAAGAAGGCGACACTGTAAAACGTACAGGTCAAATTGCTTCCGTTAAAGTAGGAGATGGCTTATTAGGCAGAGTAGTAGATACGTTGGCAGCACCTATTGACGGCAAAGGGCCCATTAAAGGAGACTTATACGAAATGCCTCTGGAGCGTAAAGCACCGGGTGTAATCTTTCGTCAGCCGGTGAATGAACCTTTGCAAACTGGTATAAAGGCAATTGATGCGATGATCCCGATCGGGCGTGGGCAACGTGAGTTAATCATTGGCGACCGTCAGACAGGAAAAACAGCTGTTGCAATTGATACCATCATCAATCAAAAAGAATTTTATGAAGCTGGGAAACCAGTTTATTGCATTTATGTAGCCATCGGCCAAAAGGCTTCTACAGTGGCAGGTGTTGTTTCAACACTTGAAAAAGCAGGAGCAATGGCCTATACCGTGATCGTATTAGCTTCTGCTTCCGATCCTGCTCCTATGCAATTCTTCGCTCCTTTCACGGGTGCATCCATTGGTGAGTTCTTCCGCGATACAGGTCGCCCTGCTTTGGTTATCTATGACGATTTGTCTAAACAAGCAGTAGCCTATCGCGAAGTTTCGTTGTTGTTAAGAAGACCTCCGGGTCGCGAGGCTTATCCTGGAGATGTGTTCTATCTTCACTCTCGCTTGCTAGAAAGAGCAGCCAAGGTTATCAATAATGATGAGATTGCCGGTAAGATGAATGACCTTCCGGCATCAATAAAGCACTTGGTAAAAGGGGGTGGTTCACTCACTGCATTGCCGATCATCGAAACACAGGCGAATGACGTTTCTGCGTATATCCCAACCAACGTAATCTCAATTACAGACGGTCAGATTTTTTTGGAGACCAATTTATTTAACTCGGGTATTCGGCCAGCTATCAACGTAGGTATTTCGGTATCTCGTGTGGGTGGAAGCGCTCAGATTAAATCCATGAAGAAGGTAGCCGGAACATTAAAACTAGATCAGGCTCAGTTCCGTGAATTGGAGGCTTTTGCGAAGTTTGGTTCTGATCTGGATGCAGCAACAAAATTAACCATTGAGCGAGGACGTAGGAACGTGGAAGTATTGAAGCAACCACAATATCAGCCAGTACCTGTAGAGGAACAGGTTGCTATGATTCTTACATCGACCAAAGGTTACATCGACAAAGTGCCTGTAAACAAAGTAAAAGCATTTGAAGCAGAGTTTATTCTGATCTTGAAAGCCCAGTATAGAAGTGTCTTGGACAATTTCCGTGCTGGAAAATTTGAAGATGCGGACGCGGAAACGATTAAGAAAGTAGCGCTAGAGTTGGCTTCGAAATACTAATTTGAAAATTTGAAAATGCGCTAATTTGAAAATGAAATTAGCCAATTGATAAAACATTGCATTTTCAAAAGTTCAAATTGATTAATTCTCAAATTGATTTATGGCAAGTTTAAAAGAAGTTAAGAGCAGAATATCTTCGGTGATATCTACACAGCAAATCACCAAAGCCATGAAAATGGTGGCAGCGGCCAAATTGCGCAAATCACAAGACAAGATTTCGCAAATGCGTCCATTTGCAAAGAAGATGAATGTGCTTTTACAAAACTTGTCAGCTGCCGGCACCGATGACCAGGCTTGGTACAATCAGGTAAGAGAAGAGAAGAAAATACTCATTGTTGCTATTAGTTCTGACCGTGGGTTATGCGGTTCTTTTAACAGTACCATTTTTAAAGCCGTCACGCGATTAGTTGAAGAAAAATACGCTGCCCAAGCAAAGAAGGGTCATGTGTCCTATTTGCCGATTGGCAAAAAATCTTTTGAGTTTTTTGAAAAAAGAAACGCGCCCAGAATCAGTGATTATGCACTACTTTTCCACGACTTAACCTTTGATAATGTATCTAGGGTTGGCGAGCATTTGATAGCCGTGTTCAAATCCGGGGAGTTCGATAAGATTGAAATTGTCTATAATGAGTTCAAGAATGTCGCTACCCAAGTACTGCGCATCGAACAATTTCTACCTATTTTGCCTGTAGCAGATAGCCTAAAGAGCTCAACCACTACTGACTATATCTACCAACCTAATCAGGTTGAAATCCTTACAGGCCTTATTCCTAAGTCCTTGAAAGTGCAACTTTATAAAGCGTTGTTAGATTCTAATGCATCTGAAAATGGTGCGCGAATGACTGCCATGGATAAAGCCACCGATAATGCCGGTGAACTACTAAAAGAATTGAAGTTAACATATAACCGCACGCGCCAAGCTGCTATCACCAAAGAAATCCTCGAGATTGTTGCAGGAGCCGAAGCCTTGAAATCTGCCTAGGCACGGAAAGAAATTCGATATGAAAAAAAGGCTAGCGAAAATTTTCTCTAGCCTTTTTTGTTGAGTCTTTTTTATTGAAAAATCAAGCCAATGCCGGCTCAGCTATAACAGGAGTTTCAACGGCTGGTTTCTCTCCAAGCATCTTTAACTGCTGAGCGTGCGCTCGCAATGCATCAAAGAACGTGTCCTTTGATTTATAAGGGAGTCCAAACTCTTTGGTAGTCTGCTGCACAATCTTAGCGATTTCGCGATAGTGTACATGGCAAATATTGGGAAACAAATGATGTTCTACCTGATAGTTCAAACCTCCTACATACCATGAAAACATTTTCTCGCGATGTCCAAAATTTGTTGTGGTGTGTAACTGATGGATGGCCCAATTATTTTCCAGATTTCCTTTCTCATCCGGTAGTGGATACTCCGTTCCCTCAACCACGTGTGCGGGCTGGAAGATGATTGCAAGAATAAAGCCCGCTACATAGTGCATTACCAAGAATCCTACCAAGGTCTGCCAGAAAGTAAATCCAACTAACATTGGAATCACAAAGGTGTAGGATAGATAAATCACTTTGGTAATAATAAGAACGATCCACTCTGTTGTGATGGTCGTTTTTTGTTTTTTCAACAAGCCCTCCTTGTAGTATTTTGTCAATCTATAATAGTCCTTGATGACTATCCATACGAACGTCATTAATCCATAAAGGAACCAGGCATACAAGTGTTGATACTTATGCATTGGCCTCCACTTCGAACCAGGTGCCATTCTCAACACTCCTCTAGGACTGATATCTTCATCAACCTCATGGACATTGGTATACGTATGATGCAATACATTGTGCTGAACTCTCCAGTTGAACGCATGTCCACCGATAACATTTAACGAAAAGCCCAGCATTGTATTAATCCAGGATTTCGTAGAATACGCTCCATGGTTGGCATCGTGCATCACAGAAAGGCCAATACCTGCTTTACCGAAACCCATCACGACACAAAGTGCGAGTGCAATCCAGCCACTTGTAAAAAGGCCACTGACAAGTAGTGCGTAGGGAAGAAAATAAAGCGTAAACATGAAAATAGTCTTAATAACCATTTCACTATTTGCCGTGCGTTCAATATTGTTAGCTTTAAAATAGCCATTGACACGCTGGCTAAGCGTTGCAAAAAAATCTTGCTGGCTGGTGGCAAACTTAAGATTCAGATTTAAACTCATATGCTTGTGAATGTTGAAGTAGGTGAACTTACCAAAGAACAGCTAAACACACTTTTGGTTTAACATTGGAAGCCCAACACTCAAAGGTAGACAATGGAACCTGTTATAACGCCCGTTCGGGCGAACAAAAATGAGGAAAGGCTTTATTCTGCCTTGATTGGCTATAGCTCTGCAATGACCGTCTTTCCGCCTTTCGTGATATCATCAATATTGACCACTATTTTCGCATTTAACGGTAGGAAAATGTCAACACGAGAACCAAATTTAATAAAGCCAAATTCATCACCTTGATCCAATACTTGGCCTTCTTTCACGTACCACTTAATTCTTCTGGCAAGGGCACCTGCTATTTGCCTAAACAAAATTTCAGTTCCGTCTTTCATTTTTGCCACTACGGTGGTGCGTTCATTTTCTGTACTAGATTTAGGATGCCAGGCGACCAGGTATTTTCCGGGATGGTATTTGAAATACGATATTTTTCCCGCCACCGGCATTAGATTAACGTGCACATTGATGGGCGACATGAATATAGAAACCTGCTTTCTTTTTGTTTTAAGATACTCTATCTCCTCTGTCTCCTCAATGACAACTACCTTCCCATCGGCAGGGGCTAGAATCTGTCGTTCGTTTTTCTGCACTTTAAAAACCGGGATCCGAAAGAACTGTAGTATCAATAGATAAAATCCGATACTTAAGGCAATAAAAATATTTTGTAAGATGGGTTGTGGAAAAAATCGAGCCACGGCCCAATTAAGGGCAAACAATACTACCAACAACACAAAAAGTATCGTACATCCTTCGCGGTGAATGGTCATGCTGATAGATTTAAATTTTAGGTCACAAAGGTAACGATTCAAATTAAATTTGTTAGGCCCAACTTCTTATTGCTACATTTGTTGGGTCGAAAGACAGGGGTGCCATCTAGTCCATCGTAGCTTTTTTAGCGAAGATGGATAAACACGGGCTGAGATTATACCCATAGAACCTGATGCCGGTAATGCGGACGAAGGGAGGCATGCTGACAGTAAACGTCAGCAAAACTTGTAAGCAAGGTACATTCCCCAATGTGCCTGCGGGTTTAAATTTTTAACAAAATGTTCAAATTTAGAATTGCCATTTTTGGCTGTTTGCTTTCGCTACAAGCAATCGCACAATTCGATGTGCGCGGTTTTGTGCGCGATAGAAAAAACGAACCGCTGGAAGGCGCCACTGTTGAGCTTGTTAGGCAGGGTGCAGTTGCGATTACCGACAGTGGTGGAAATTTCCTTTTCAACAATTTAAAGGAAGCGACCTATGAGGGTGAAGTACGCTACGTTGGTTATCAAACGAAGCGACTTATGCTGAGCGCGAGCGAAAGCAACGTAATTTTGCTTGATGAATCGGTGATTGTGACGGATGAAGTCTGGGTGACCGCTACTCGTGCCGCAGACACTACCCCCACCACTTTTAGTAACATCAGCAAGGTTGCTATTCAAAAACAAAACTTTGGGCAGGACTTGCCCTTCGTGTTGAATTGGTCTCCCTCGATCGTAACCACTTCCGATGCGGGAGCCGGTGTTGGTTACACCGGTTTGCGAATTCGCGGAAGCGATGCAACTCGTATTAATGTTACGATCAACGGCATTCCCCTAAATGATAGTGAAAGCCAAGGAGTGTTTTGGGTTAATACCCCTGACCTAGCTTCGTCTACACAGAGTGTGCAGGTGCAGCGCGGTGTGGGTACATCTACCAATGGAGCAGCTGCTTTTGGTGCTTCCGTGAATATTCAAACCAATGTACGAAATGAGAAGCCTTATGCCGACATCATTAATTCAGTCGGATCATTTGATACGTGGCGCCACACGGTTGCTTTTGGCTCGGGGCTCATCAACGACCGCTTCGCTTTTGACGGGCGTCTTTCCCAGATCACTTCGAATGGATTTATTGATCGCGGATCATCTGACCTAAAATCGTACTATCTATCGGGCGGATATTATGGAAAGAAAACATTGCTCAAAGCGATCGTTTTTGGTGGACGCGAAATTACTTACCAAAGTTGGTACGGGGTACCAGAGTCGCGTTTAAAAAATGATGTGGCTGGGATGCTCGAGACAGCCGCAACGGAGGGATGGAATGCTGATCAAACCCAAAACCTGCTCAATAGTAATAGTCGTACGTTTAACCTTTACACTTATCCCAATCAAGTCGACAACTACCGACAAGATCACTATCAGTTTCACTTTTCACATCGCGCTTCGGAACACCTTACTGCGAACGCAGCTGTCCATTACACAAGGGGCCAAGGTTTCTACGAAGAGTTTCGGCTCGATGAGGCCTATAGCAGATATGGGCTGGGAAATGTCATGATCAGTTCGGAAGTTTTTACCTCTTCTGATTTAGTTAGAAGACGATGGCTCGACAATCATTTCTACGGTCTCACGTGGTCTTTGAACTATGAAAAGTCTAAGCTCAACTCAGTCATTGGCGGTGGATGGAATAGGTATGATGGCGATCATTTTGGGGAGGTTATATGGTCAGCTTTGCCAATGGGAATACCGAAAGATTATCGATACTATTTCAACAATGGCAAGAAAACTGATTTTAACATCTTTTGGAAAACGAACCATGGCTTAACAGAAAAACTAAGCGCATTTATTGATCTGCAATACAGACGAATAGACTACGAAGCAGCCGGTCGCGAAAACCGTCAGTTCAATTTCAATATTGATGCAAACTTTAATTTTTTCAATCCAAAAATAGGTTTGACCTATTCGCTAAATAGCCAACAGAATTTTTATGCATCCTACGCCATTGCCAATCGTGAACCCGTACGGGATGATTTTGTCGATGGTGCTACTACACGGGCTCCTATGCACGAACGTTTGGGAAATCTAGAGGTAGGATGGCGCAAAAAAACAGACCGCTATGCATTCAATGTAAACTACTACCTGATGAACTACACCAATCAGCTCGTGCTGACAGGTGCGGTCAATGATGTGGGCGCGTCCATCCGCACAAATGTGCCAGAAAGTTATCGGATGGGAATTGAACTTGATGGAACCATTAAACTTAGCAAGAGATTGAGTTGGAATGCCAACCTAACTCTAAGCCGTAACAAGATAAAGAAGTTTACAGAAGTACTTTATGACTACGGGCAAAATTTTGACGAGTACAATGAGGTGACCAATGTGCATGTTGATACCGATATTTCATTTTCCCCATCTGTCATTGCCGGGTCGGTTTTTAGCGTAGTGCCAGTAAAAGGAATAGAAGTTTCGTGGCTTTCCAAATACGTAGGCGATCAGTTTCTAGACAATACATCAAATGCTAAACGACAAATTGATCCCTATTTTGTAAATGATTTGAGAATCAACTATTCTTTAAAGCCAAGTTTCATGCGCGAACTGTCTGTGAGCGTGTTGATAAACAATATCTTCGATGAAAGCTATGAGTCAAATGGATTTACATATGGTTACTTTGGTGGTCTTTCGAACGCCTACCGCCAAAATTTCTATTATCCACAGGCTGGGCGAAATTACTTGCTGATGCTGGCACTTCGATTTTAGCCGTGTAAGCTTTTTTCAAAAAGCAAAGGCGTGCTACAAGAGTGATTTAATAGTACTTTTGTAGATGCAACTGATTCTGGCTCTTTTCAGGCTGACCCGTTTCTGGAACCTTGCGATTATTGCGTTTGCCCAATACTTCACTGCGTATTTTTTGTTTCAGCAAAGAGTTCTTGTCTTCACCGACTTTTGGCTTTTTCTGATAGTGGCAGCTACAGTTATGATTGCAGCAGCGGGTTACATTATTAACGATTACTACGACATCAAAATAGATCTCATCAACAAGCCCGATCGCGTGGTGATCGGCAAAACCATAACGCGCAGGTACGCCATTTTTTTTCATACCGTCATCTCTGTTACAGGAGTTGGCATAGGTCTATTGATCAATTGGAAGGTGGGTGCTGTAAATTTTGTTAGCGTCTTTTTACTTTGGCTCTATTCTAACAATTTAAAGAGACTACCTTTAATCGGCAATCTTGTCGTTGCGGTCCTGACTGGCTTGTCCCTTTTTCTATTAAGTTTTCTTTACGAACAATATCTTACCTTGGTGATGACGTATTCGCTTTTTGCTTTCTTCATGACATTGATTCGCGAGATTGTGAAAGATATGGAGGATATGAAGGGTGATACCACATTTGGATGTAGAACGTTGCCCATCGTGTGGGGTATTCGGAAGACAAAATCATTTTTGTACGGGACCATTCTGGTTTTTTCCTTTTTAGTGCTTTGGCTCGACTACCAGCAGTTGAAGATATCGTGGATCTATTTTATCCCTTTGCTATTTGTTCCCATGTCTTTATTGTTCTATCGATTGTTAAAGGCCGACACAAAGAAAGAATTCTATCAACTAAGTAAGCTGTGCAAAATCATCATGCTGCTGGGCATTTGCAGTATGATTTTCGTCTAGTCTATGTCAAACTCTCGTATTTGTATTTTCGCCTCAGGAAATGGCACCAATGCAGAGGCCATCTTCAAACACTTTGAGAACCATCCTACCATTCAAGTCACCCTCGTGCTTTCTAATAATCCAAATGCCTCGGTCTTAGAAAGGGCAAAAAAATTTGGCATCGAAAGTTATGTCTTTAAAAAGTCTGAATTTAGTGAGAGTGACGATGTCGTAAAACGCCTACTGGCTCATCAGATCACCCACATCGTGTTGGCAGGTTTTCTTTGGCTAATCCCAAAGAATTTAATTGCTGCCTATTCCGGAAAAATGATCAACATTCATCCCGCCTTGTTGCCCAAATTTGGGGGAAAAGGCATGTATGGAATGAGAGTTCATGAAGCGGTAAAACAGGCAGGCGAAACCGAGACGGGCATTACCATCCACGAGGTAAACGAGCAATACGATAAAGGGAGAATTGTTTTCCAAACGTCCTGTGTCGTTCTTTCATCTGATACTTCTGAACAAATTGCCAGCAAAATCCATAACTTAGAACATGAACATTACCCTCGCGTGATTGAGCAATGGGTAGCATCTAGAGTCAATCTGTAAATAGTGAAATTTTTAACGAGCAAATTCCAACCGAAACCCAACTCCGTGGTAGTTCACTATTTCCACCCTGGGGTCATCTTTCAAGTACTTACGCAGTTTTGAAATAAAGACATCTAAGCTGCGCCCCATAAAGTAATCATCATCTCCCCAAACGGTGGTTAAAATTTCTTCGCGCTTCAACACACGGTCTTTGTTTGAACAAAGCAGCTTTAACACTTCTGCTTCTTTCTGTGTCAGTGTTTTGTTTCCTGTGATATGATGTAAAGAAAAATTCTTGCAGTCAAAATTGAAATCGCCAATCGAGTAGGAAGCTTCATCTACAGAGTGACTGCCCGCGCCCGTTCTTCGCAAGAAAACTTCCATGCGTAGAGAGAGTTCTTCCATGCTAAAGGGCTTGACCAGGTAATCATCGCCACCGGAATTAAATCCAATAATTTTATCTTCAAGCATCGACTTAGCAGTCACAAACAAAATCGGAACTTCTTTATTCTTTGCGCGGATGGATTGCGCCAAACTAAAACCATCTTTTTTGGGCATCATGACGTCAAGGATACACAAATCAAACGACTGAGTTTGAAACTGTTGATCACCTTCTTCTCCGTTGGTACAGAGCGTTACCTGATATCCTTTGTGAATCAGATTATCCTTTATCACAAACCCAAGACTAGGGTCATCTTCAACTAGTAAAATATTTGCACCCATCTGACTCATTCAAATTACATTGGCACCACAATTGTAAATATACTGCCGTTACCGGGCTTGCTTTGAACAGAAATTTTTCCCTTATGCGCTTCCACAATTAGTTTCACATAGTTCAATCCTAGTCCGAAACCTTTTACATCGTGCCGATTGCCTGTCGGCACACGGTAAAACCGAGCGAAAATCTTTTTCTGATTCTCCTGGCTGATGCCGATGCCGTTGTCACTTATTTCAATCTGAATAGATGCCTGGCTGTTAGATGTAGTAATAGATATTCTCGGTTCCTTTTCACAATACTTAATCGCATTGTCTAATAGGTTGCCTATCACGTTTGTAAAATGAAGTTTATCGGCCAAAATATGGCTGTTAGTTGCATTTAACGCAAGTCGAACCTCTCCCCTCTTTGATGAGAGCGCTACTTTGTGATTGTCTACGGCTTCTTTAATAAGTTCATGGATATCCTGTTGTTCCTTTTTTAAACCAACATCTGCTTTTTCTGTTTGGGCCATTTGCAGAACGCGTTCCACTTGTTGCTTCAACCGCTGACTTTCATTTTCAATAATCGTAGCATAGTTCAACAACCGTTCTGGGTTTTTTGCGATCGATGGATCTTTCAAGACTTCAGAGGATATAGCGATCGTAGCCAATGGCGTTTTAAACTCATGGGTCATGTTGTTGATAAAATCGTTTTGAACTTCCGACAGTCGCCTTTGTTTGAGAATCACAAACAAGGTGTACACAAAAAAGAAAATAACCACCAACATCACTATGGAGGAAAATCCCCAAATGCCCATTTGGCTGATCAGGTTGGCTTCAATCTGTGGAAACCGAACACCAAAATAGTAACCGTCCATTTTTAAAGAAGGCAGTTCACTCAAGCTTACCGGTATTTTGTTTTTTGTGGGTGAAATGTAATTGCCTCCCGCCATGCATTGCTCCGAACAGTCGTAGACACCAAATTGGTAGTCGGCTGTTATCTTTCGTTTGTCAAATTCATTCTTAAGCAAAAAACCTAGCAAGTTCGAATCAATGGGGCCGTTTACTAAAACTGTAAAATAATTGCTCGACTCCTGATCCACGAGACTATTGGCAGGCATAGGTGTCTTGTTGATATCGTAGATCCGGGTGGCCACATTTTCCAATGCCAGGTTAACATCGGCATTGAACTGATTCGCTTTCAAATCAAAAGCCTTCCTTACCCAGTATATCTGCGTGGCAGTAATGCCCACTATACTTAGTGCAGCAAGTGCAATTACAATTCGAAGGGTAAGCCTGTTCACCTTACAAAGGTATTTAGTATTTAAAGCCACTTTGGTACGAAAGATGCCTTTAACAAAGCGTTAACATCTTTTAGGCCTTTTTTAACACGGAAAACCACTTTTAACAAAGATGTTTGTACAGATCAAAATATCCCTTTAAGTTTAACCTAAAATTAGACAACAACATGAGAAAATTACTTTTTTTAGCCGCATTTGCTCTGGTGACAGGCATCGGTTTCGCGCAAGAAATGACTGGAACGATCAGCAAAAATGAAGTCAATCCGGCTGTGGCCGCTTTCAATTGGGAGTCTTCTGTACATGATTTTGGAAAAATTAAGCAGGGCATCCCAGTGACACATGAGTTTAAATTCACCAACACAGGCAAAGCACCATTGATTATCGTGAACGCACAACCTTCTTGTGGTTGTACGACCCCTGACTGGACCAAAACTCCGGTAGAACCAGGTGGCTCAGGATTTATAAAAGCAACTTTTAATGCTGGCGCTGCCGGACCGTTTAACAAAACAGTTACCGTAACCGCTAATGTGGAAGGCGGCTTTGTACTGCTAACTATCAAAGGAGAAGTATTGGTGGCAGAATAGAAAATCTCTTTATAGCAAACAAAAAAGTCAGGTGATGCCTGACTTTTTTGTTTGCTTTATAATCTACTTCATAAGTCGGTCATTTCTATCCATGGCTTAACGACAGTGCCACTAGTTCTTTTGTACGCTTGTTTCCCTCCGTAGAGTAAAATTGTATTAACAGCGCTTTTGTTCAACGCAGAAAAATACTCTAGCCCTTTAAAAAAATCTTGCGACACGGTTTCACCTGCTTTCAACTCCAGGGCTGTAATCTTGCTAGAATTATCCAAGATTATGTCCACCTCATTACCCATCTTATCACGCCAATAAAAAAGATTATCCGCAGCTCCTGAATTAAATCTCCTTTTTAAGAGTTCGGCCAAAACAAAATTCTCAAACAAGGCACCTTTGGCAGAATGACTAATGATCTGTTTTGCCTGAACTATACCTAATAGTGAACAAGCAAGGCCAGTATCATAAAAATATAGTTTTGGTGTTTTGCTAATCTGCTTATTAAAATTTGTGTGGTAAGGCTTTAAAAGGTAGATAATATAGCTGCTTTGCAAAACGCTTAACCATGCTGCGACTGTTTTCTGATCAATTCCACAGTCGTTGGAAAAAGAGGTTAAATTCAGAATCTGTCCTGTACGACCAGCGCATAAACGAAGCAGTTTTGTAAATTGTGAAAGGTTAGCCACATTTTTCAATTGCCTCACGTCCCTTTCCACGTATGTGTTGATGTAATTGGCATACCAGTCTGCGGCACTGACTTTTTTGGTAAGCACTTCGGGATAACCACCGTTTAGGATATGCCATGCAAAATCCGCCCTATTTTTTTTGCCTTTTTTCAGCTCAGTCATTGATAGCGGAAGCAATTGTAGATAAGCAATTCTACCGGAAAGGGTCTGGGTTATATTTTCTTGCAACAGAAAGTTATTAGAGCCTGTAAGAATGAATAGTCCCTTCTTTTTTGTTTCATCTAATACTTGTTGAAGATATGAAAATAGATGAGGTGCTCGTTGTACTTCATCGAGTATTGCACCATTTTTAAACTGACCGAGAAACCCACGTGGATCAGTTCGGGCAAACTCCAAGGTGTCCGGGTTTTCCAAAGAGACGTATGGCTTCTGTGGAAATATTGTCTTACAAAGAGTAGTTTTTCCACTCTGTCTCGGCCCTACCACCGCGACACTGCGAAAAGTCTTGGCTAGCCTAAGCAACCTTGGCGCTGCTTCACGATCTATCATGCTGCAAGGTAAACTAATTTGGATAAATCCGGAATTTAATTCCGGATTTATCCAATATAGTTAATCTAAAAATGATGTAAAAACGCTTTCCTAAGAGCCACCAAAATGCTCCCGATCAATATTCGAGCAGGTAACTGAATGTTTGTAACTAAGCGACTACCTCATCAAAGGCCCTTACAAAATTCTTCATCTCATCCTGCGTGCCAATGCTCACTCGGCACCATTCTTTTCCTTGATAATCCCAAATACGAATCAGGAATCCTTTTTCATCCAGTTGAGAAAGTATCTTCTTTCCATCCTTAGGAGCAGGGAACAAAACCACATTGGTAAAGGATTTACCATAAAATATCTTCTTTTGATCAAGATAGTCCGTCAATACTTTCCGGGCAACGCTATTCTTCTCTCTCGTCAGTTTCATAAAATCTTCATCTCCTAAGCTAGCTTTAGCCGCGGCCAACGCTGTTTGACTAGGCGAAATGGTGTCGCCATACTGCGCTATCTTTTTCAATGTGTCGGGTTGACCCACCAAATAGCCAATGCGAAGCCCAGCCAATCCATAAATCTTTGAAAAGGTTTTTGAGACGACTACGTTCGGGTTATTTTGAACAAGTGACACCATTGATTTTTGCTGACTTGGGTCTAGAAATTCCAAATAAGCTTCATCAGCATACACCAACGTTTTCTTGGATGCCTCTTCACAAAATCCACGCACAATAGAATCACTCACTACTGTACCTGTTGGATTATTGGGGTTGCATGAAAACACTAATCTTGTATCGCTCTTAATGGCAGAAGCCAAGGCCTCATAGTTGTGTTCCAGCTTTTCGTTGAGATCGACTTTGTCCCACGCGGCTTTCATCTGTTGTGCATAGTTCATCAACAAGGGGAAAGTTGGATAAGCTGATAACACCCGACCGCCTTCCAGCCCATAGGCAATTCCTGTTTGTACCAGCAGTTCTCCAGAACCTGCGCCTAACAGAATAAATGAAGGATCAACACCTTCCCTTGCTGCAATAATTTTTTTCAACTCTTCTAGCTCATTGAACGCATATCTATTTCCGCGAGACAAACTTTCCATCACTGCCTTCTTGGCTTTCTCTGATGGGCCGTAGGGGTTTTCATTCGAGTTGAGTCTGACCTTTTGAGCATCGTTGGTTTTTAGTCCAAAGAATGACCTTTCTGCCTCGCCCAGCGGTGCGGCCATCAATTCTTTTGTCAATGACGAAGTGAGGGCAATGCCGGCTGTTAGTGCCAGTGTGGATTTGAACCAGTCTCTGCGATTGAGTTGAGTTTTCATAGGAATAAAGATTATGAAAACGAATGTACTGAAAATAACTAATTGTATCAATTTCAACAGCGTTTTAGATATTAGCCACGAATGCACCAATAAGCACGAATAAATTCAAAGGATAATTCGTGTAACTTCGTGCTATTCGTAGCAATGCTGTGTTTGTGGTAAAATAGACAACCCCTAGGGCGCGGATGGTGGCAAAGATTTGAATTTTTTAAGCTGGAATAATCCCCATCTTCCTCATCAAGAAAGTGGCGTTGGCTTTTTGGGCAACGCCTTTATTGAGTTTGTAATCGAATGTCAATTGGTCGTTCTCTATCTTTCCTTCAAAGCAGGAATTAAATACTTTTTCGGGAAATTGCTGTTCCATATCGCCAAGGGCAATGTCATGCGTGGCGATTAAAACCAACGCTTTTTGTTGTATCAGTTGCTTAATCAATTCTCTTGAGCCTAGTTGCTTGTCCGTTGAGTTCGTGCCTTTCAAAATTTCATCCAGCAACAGGAGCATCGGTTTTCCTACACGTAACTCCTCAATAATAGAATGCAATCGGTTCAACTCAGCATAAAAATAGGATTGATGCTCTTGGAGTGAATCTGCTGTGCGCATCCCGGTGCGCAGGGCAGCCATGGGTGTACTCCAATATGACGCGCAAACGGGAGATCCATTCAATCCCAAAACAAAATTGACCCCAACCGATCGCAGGAAGGTACTCTTACCCGCCATGTTTGCCCCGGTGATCAGCATTAACCCAGCCAGATTCCCCAAGTCAAAACTATTTGTTACACACTCCGATGACGGGATCAAGGGGTGACCCACCTCGTTAGCAACAAGTGCAAGTTGGTTGTTCAGCTCAGCAAAGGCATAGTTAGGATGGTTGTAATGAAACGTGGCAAACGAAAGCAAAGCGTCCCACTCCGCCAGAGAGTTTGTCCAATTTGGTAACGATGCCGCATGTTGTTCACGCCACTGCTCTAATCGGCTTACCGTATGCAAATCATATAAAAACAATCCGTTACCAAATAGACGCGAAATCAAATTCATTCGCGTTTCAAGGGCATTCACCAATTTTGAAAAGGTATGTACATGCGTTGACGCTCCTAGTGCAATCCGTTGATGTTGATTGAGCAATGTTGCGGTAAACGATTGATCACCCATTTGATGAAATAGCTTAGCGTAGTTTTCCAGAACGGATCGGTAACTGGCCAGTTGGCTTTGGAGTCTGGTAATTGGCTTTGAATAATAAGAAGCGATCGCCAATTGCACCAAAAACAGTAGAAGGAAGACAGATTGAAAAACCGGATTAAAAGCGTTTGCAAAAAGCGACAAACAAGTAATGGCAGGTAGCGCCCACCGAAGAATCAAAAATGTTCTCTTTCTATAAAATAGATTGGCTGATTTCAACCAAGCCCAAAGCGAATCGAGATTAAAATCTACATCATGAATTTGCTTACCATTTGCCCAACACTCTTGGCGGAACTCAATCTTTGACCCCAACTCGCGAATGGCTTGTTGTCGGAGCAGAATAACTTCTTTATTCAACGTAAGATGGGCTAAATCATTAGCCAGTCTATTTTCTCCAAGTCGCGTGGCGCATCGATTAAGAAATTGAAAAAGCGAACTCTTGCCAAAAAGATCTAAGTCATGACTGTAAACATGAGTTGGATCTACATAACGCTGCCCATCGGGAAAATTCTGAAAATCATACCGAACAGCTGCCACTTCCCATCGATTTAAATCAATAAGGTGCTTTAGAACTTCTCTCTCATTCTCCTTTTTTAATTGACGTTGCACCAGAAAGAAAAAAAGAAGAATGGCAACTGGAAGTGGATAGAAAAACAGCGTTTCCTTGAATCCAAAATAGATAAGTGCCAACGCGATCAATGCAACAGTAACGCGAGCAATTGAATAAACCCGAATGGTTTTATCTACTTCCCTTACCTTTTTTTGAAAATGGTTTACTCGGTCTTGATAGAAATCAGTGGAAGCCATACTGGGCCTAAATAAAACCCTCGATGATCTTCATCACCTGGGACAAGTAAAGTTCATCGGTGGCATCAAAATCATTCAGTTGATCGCTATCGACATCGAGCACTAGTGCCACCTCCCCGTTTTTAAAGGCGGGCAATACAATCTCCGATTTAGAATCTGAACTGCATGCAATATGCCCGGGAAATTCTTCAACATTAGGCACCAACATCACTTTCTTTTCCTTCCAGCAAGCACCACAAACTCCTTTGCCAAACGCAATACGTGTGCAAGCTATTGGACCTTGAAAAGGGCCAAGTACTAACTCCTGACTACCGGCAGGCGAGGCATTTTGTTTGACTATATAAAAACCAACCCAAAAGAAATTCATCGTTTGCCGCAAAGCAGCAGCAATGTTAGAGAGGTTCGCAACTACATCTGGCTCTCCGGCAGTCAGTGCTTCTATTTGCGGCACGAGCGTTTTGTATCGGGCTGCTTTATCTGCTGACGTCTCAATGATGAGTTGTTCTGCCATGGCTAAATACTAGACGTGGGCGAAGATAAATCAGTTTCAGTGCTTTGCACCTCTGAAGGTGGCGGTTCAACAGTGGATTTGCTTTCCTCCTCGGTGTCTTTGAAAAATCGCTTTTGAAACAATAGGATAGTTGCCACGCCCAAAAAGATAGAAGAATCTGCGATGTTGAATACAGGACTGAAAAACAAAAAGTAGTCTCCACCAATTCCAGGGACCCATGCCGGCCAGACAAACTCTGCCACCGGAAAAAATAACATATCAATCACTTGTCCATGAAACCATCTTGTTGGTGACCCAATTGGAGCGTTGTCGAGGAATACACCGTAAAACGTACTGTCGATTACGTTACCAATTGCACCTCCTAAGATCATTGCAAGGCATACTAAAAATCCCGGATGAGAATTCTTTCTGACCATTTGAAATAGGTAATAACTAATTCCAAACATGGCAAAGATCCGAAATACCGTGAGCACCAGTTTTCCAAACTCATTGTCCCATTTGATACCAAATGCCATCCCCGGGTTCAATAAGTAATGAAGCTTGAACCATTCTCCAATCACATTTACTTCTTCGTGCAAATACATGTATTTATGAACCAATAATTTACTGGCTTGGTCTAAGCAAATGATCAACAGCGCAATCAAAAAGTATTTTAAGATTTTCATTATTCAGAATTACTGTAAGCTAATTTTAATTTTCAACACAAATTCGTCTATGTCTACTTCCACCGCGTCCGTTACGTTCTCTTTAAACTCCAAACGCAGCGATTGTGTTTCGGTGCATATGTAATCTTTAAATTCCGTAAGGGAAGAAGTGGCTAATTCCTGGTGATTTTCGACTTCTATGGAGATTTTGTCTAACACTTCCATACCCATGTCTTTGCGCAAGTTTTGCACTCGATTCACAAAGTCTCGGGCGATACCCTCACGTTTAAGATCATCGGTAATGGTGATGTCCAATGCTACGGTAACACCGCCTTCTGCCGCCACTGCCCAGCCGGGTATATCTTCTGAGCTAATCAATACATCTTCTACCACCAGATCAAATCCATCTTTTGATAGTTTCCCAGCTTTCTCAATGATGGAAATTTCTTCTTTGCTCATTCCATTAATGACAGCCGATACTTCTTTCATCTTTGCGCCATATTGCTTTCCAAGCTTGGCGAAATTTGGTTTCACTTTCTTAACTAGCAAGCCGGAAGCGTCATCTATGTATTCAATCGATTTTACATTTACCTCCGCTTTGATGATCGCTTCTACACTGCGTACGCGATTGGCAAACTTCTCATCCAACACAGGCAATAATATTTTTTGCAAGGGGGTGCGAACCTTTATCTTACTGTTCTTTCTGATTGAGTGGACGAGCGAACAAATCCGCTGGGCATAAGCCATCGAGATTTCCAATTCCTGATCTTTGCGATTAGTCTCGGCCTTCACCAACAACGTGTGGTGAATCGATTCAAACTGAAGAGGCGTGTTGAACTGCTTTGCCTTGCTACGAATATTATCAGTCAGGTTTTTATACAGCCACTCACTAAAGAATGGAGCGATGGGAGCCATCAACTGAGCCGTCACCATCAAACATTCGTAGAGCGTTTCATAAGCTGCGCGTTTATCTTCGGATAGTGATAAGCCCCCTTTAGATGAGGCTGTGGAAGACAAGTCCTCCTTCGCCAAGGCTACGGAGGACAAGGACGATGGTTGCCAAAAACGTTTACGGTTTAGGCGAACGTACCAATTTGATACGTGATCGTTCACGAATTCTTGAATGGCACGAGCTGCTTTCGTTGGTTCATAGTCTTCGTAAGCAGCAGACACTTCCTCTATCAACGATTGTTCTTTGGTGATGATCCATTTATCTAGTGGCGCCAGACGATCAAATGGAACATTATTCATTTCATCTTTTACAAAGCCATCGATATTCGCATACATAGCAAAGAAGGAATAAGTGTTCATGAGCGTGCCGAAAAACCTGCGCTGCGTTTCTTCGATCCCCGCTAAGTCAAACTTCAAGTTGTCCCATGGCGGTGCATTTTCAATCATGTACCAGCGCACCACATCTGCTCCGTATTTGCCCAGGGTTGTGTACGGGTCAACGACATTGCCTTTGCGCTTGCTCATTTTCTCTCCGTTCTTATCCAGTACTAGCCCGGTAGAGATGACGTTTTTAAAAGCTACTCCGCCATTGTTCACTTTTTTGTTAACGGCTTTTATTTCTTCACTGCTCTCGCTCAGCAAAGTGGCAATTGCATGCAGGGTGAAGAACCATCCGCGTGTTTGGTCAACGCCTTCCGAGATGTAATCAGCCGGATATGAATTTTCAAAAACTTCCTTATTCTCGAATGGATAGTGCCATTGAGCATAAGGCATCGCACCGGAGTCGAACCAAACATCGATAAGATCAAGCTCACGCTTGTAGATAATTTTCTCTGTATTTGTATTTGATCCTGGATTCTGAGTAATGAAAAAAAGATGATCAACAAAAGGTCGATGCAGGTCCAAAGACTTAACTAAATCCTTTGCTGGGACTAGATATTTGACATACAATATTGGGTCTATGAATACGTTCAGTAGGTCTTTAAACTCAATTTCCCGATCGCTAGGAAGAAATTGTAGATTCTTAAAATTCTGTTCTTGGTATTCCAATACTTCTCTTGTTGGTTTTTTGCCTCGTTTAACATCATTGAGAAATGCTAAAAAAGGACTGAATTTCGATTCATCATAATAATACCACCCGTCTTTTTCAAATTCAGAAATATCACCGACAATAAACTCTTCCAGATGTTTTCCGGAGAGTGAAGTGTCTGTCCGCCAAATAGGCAATGGCGTTCCCCAATAACGCGAGCGAGACAAATTCCAATCCACCAAATTCTCCAGCCAATTACCAAAGCGACCTGTCCCTGTAGATTCCGGTTTCCAATTGATGGTTTTGTTCAACTCGACCATCTTATCTTTTAGCGCAGTGGTTTTGATGAACCATGCATCCAGTGGATAATACAATACGGGTTTGTCGGTGCGCCAAGAATGTGGATAAGTGTGCTCGTACTTCTCTACTTTAAAGGCTTTGTTCTCTTCTTTTAAAATGATGGAGATGATAACATCGGTATTCTTGTAATCTGGATTCGTTTCATCTTCATCGGTGTAGTTCTTTACGTAGAAATCATCTGCACCAAGTGGCTTGTGGGTTTTAATATTGCACTTGGCTACACCTTCCTTCAGTTTTTCTCCAATGACGGAAATGAATTTTCCTTTCTTATCAACAGTTGGCAGTTCATTGCCTGCTTCGTCTTTGATGGTAAGCGCAGGAATTCCATTTTGCTTTGCTACCCGAAAGTCATCGGCACCGAAGGTGGGTGAGATATGAACTACTCCTGTTCCATCTTCTGTTGTTACAAAATCTCCAGAGATTATTTGAAACGCGTTTTCTGCAGAATAGAACGGCTGCACATAAGGCATCAACTGTTCGTAGCGGAGGCCGATTAACTCTTTACCGGAAAACTCTTTTACAATTTCGAAAGGAATTGCTTTATCTCCTGATTTGTAATCGCTAAGTTTTAAATCTTTATTCTTGTCAGAAAAATATTTTCCAACTAAGTCCTTCGCCAGCACAACACTCAATGGTTTGAATGTGTAGGGATTGAAGGTATTAATCTGAACATATTTAATTTTTTCACCCACTGCCAAAGCGGTATTAGTTGGAAGTGTCCAAGGTGTAGTTGTCCATGCTAAAACGCATACCTCTTCATTCGAAGTGAAGAGCGTTTTGAACTTTGAACCTGCCTGCCCGGTAGGCAGGTCTTGAATTAATTTAAACTGCGCCACCACCGAAGTATCCTTCACATCTTTATAGCAACCAGGTTGGTTCAACTCATGCGAACTAAGTCCGGTGCCGTCTGAAGGAGAGTAAGGTTGTATGGTGTAACCTTTATACAATAAACCTTTATCGTAGAATTTTTTCAAAATCCACCACAGCGATTCAATGTATTCTTTTTCGTAAGTAACGTATGGATTTTTCAAATCTACCCAATAGCCCATCTTCGTGGTGAGATCATCCCATTGATCTTTGTACTTCATCACCGTTTCGCGGCACTTCTTGTTGTAGTCTTCGATGGAAATTTTCTTGCCTATGTCATCTTTGGTGATGCCCAATTCCTTTTCCACTTGTAACTCCACGGGTAGCCCATGTGTGTCCCAACCGCCCTTGCGCTTTACCTGAAAACCCTGTAGCGTTTTATAGCGACAAAAAATGTCTTTGACGGTGCGCGCCATCACGTGGTGAATACCGGGCGTGCCATTGGCAGACGGTGGTCCCTCATAGAAAGTAAAGGTCTTTGCGCCTTCGCGGTTGCTCACCGATTTTTCAAAAATCTGGTTCTCCTTCCAAAATTCCAGCATCTCGCTGGCGATGGTAGCGTAATTGAGTTCTTTGGCTTCTTTATATTTACTCACGGATACTGAAAAATAGGGCGCAATTTAGAAAGAATAAGGGATTTGACCTTGCGTATTTTACGCTAATATAATTTACGCAAATACACTACTTTTGCATTCTAATTCTATAAATCCAACTATGAAAATGATTTTAGAAGTTGAAGACAACCGGTCACCATTTTTTATGGAATTGATTAAAAACTTTCGTTATGTAAAAGTGCTTCAGCAAGTACGCGACAAAAAGAAAAGTCAACACATAAATGATTTGTCCGAGGCTTTCCAGGATGTAAAGTTGTTTGAACAGGGAAAGAAAAAATTGAAATCAGCTAGTCAGTTACTGAATGAACTTTGAAGTTATAGTCACTGAACCGTTTGAGAGAAAATTTAAGAGGCTTTCGAAAAAATATAAGTCACTTAAGTCAGACTTAAAACCTTTAGTGGAATCCCTAGTTGAAACGCCTGAGCAAGGTGTTCCACTCGGAAAAGATTGTTACAAAATCAGATTAGCTATTTCGTCAAAAGGCAAAGGTAAAAGCAGTGGTGCCAGAATTATAACTTTGGTCCGCATCTTGAAAGGCAGAGTATTCCTTATGGATATTTTTGATAAATCCGAACAGCCCAATATTTCTGACAAGGAACTTCAAAGATTGATTGAGGTCTTTAGCAAACAGCTTTAGTTGGACCGGATAAGTTTATAAGTAATATCAAAGTATCTAGGGTACTCTAATAATAAACAAACTCCCCCAGCGAAGTTTTCACCGTCACTTGCTTTTTTTCAAAGGATTCTACTCTTCCAACAATCTGTGCCTCCACGCCCAATGAACGACTGATCGAAATAACCTGCGCTGCCATTTTTTCAGGCAGGTAGATTTCCATTCGATGACCCATGTTGAAGACTTTATACATCTCTTTTAAATCGGTACCACTTACGCCATGGATCAGTTTAAAAAGAGGAGGAATTTCAAATAAATGATCCTTAATCACATGGAGATTGTCGATGAAGTGCAATACTTTAGTTTGCGCTCCGCCACTGCAATGCACCATCCCGTGAATGTGTGTACGCATTTCTTTCAGCATGGCAATGATGACGGGCGCGTAGGTACGCGTGGGTGACAACACAAGTTTGCCAATGTTTAAGGGCGTTGCTGGTAGTTGATCGGTGACCAAATACTTACCGGAATAAACCAACTCTGCGGGAACCGATGGGTCATACGACTCCGGATATTTCTTTGCATACACATTACTAAAAACATCGTGGCGCGATGAAGTCAACCCATTGCTCCCCATGCCTCCATTGTATTCTGATTCATAAACAGCCTGCCCATAGGATGCTAACCCAACAATGACATCACCGGCCTCAATATTTTTATTGTCGATCACTTCGTCTCGCTTGAGGCGAGCGGTGACCGTGCTATCAACAATGATGGTGCGAACCAAGTCGCCCACATCTGCCGTCTCTCCACCCGTGCTGCTGATCGCCATGCCGTGTGACCGCAGCATTTCCAATACTTCTTCGGTTCCGTTGATCAGCGTACTGATCACTTCACCGGGAATTTTATTTTTATTTCTGCCAATGGTAGAGGAAAGGAGAATGGGGCCTGTAGCGCCTACACACAACAGGTCATCTACATTCATGATGATGGCATCTTGTGCAATTCCTTTCCACACACTGAGGTCGCCTGTCTCTTTCCAATAAATGTAAGCAAGCGAAGATTTGGTGCCTGCCCCGTCTGCGTGCATGACCGTGCAATATTTCGGATCGTTTGCCAGTAAATCAGGCACGATCTTGCAAAAAGCATTAGGATAAAGTCCTTTGTCTATCTTTTTGATGGCTTCGTGCACATCTTCTTTGGAGGCAGACACACCGCGTTGATTATATCGATCTGACACAGAAAAAAATTATAGACAAAGGTGGTAATAGATTTTAGATTTCGAAAAGACCGAGGCTACTCAGAGCAAATAACGAGCAAACGCGTAAAGGCCCAAGACTAACATTATAATACCCGGTAGCATCTTAATGATGATGTTCTGTTGCACATACCGCGATAAGCGGTTCGCCAGAAAAATGAATAAGGTGAGTAATAGCATGGCTCCCACCGATGTGCCCAACACATAGCTGTGGACAAGTCCTTGCGTTGAAAGGTCAACCCAACCCTGCGCCTTAAAATAGGCGGTAGCTCCCATCCAATAGGGAATTGCCATCGGGTTCAACAAACTCAAGATAATTCCTCGTCTAAATCCGCTTTCGCTAAACTTGACGGAAAAGGTAGACGGTTTTCTGGATGCCCAAAGGGTAAACAGCCCAAGCACCGTCATGACAACGGCCGTGATCAATTGAAAATTCTCGATAATAAGTGGCGAGGAAGTCAACCAATCTTCAAAAGCAACAGCGATCCACGCATAGGGGTATTCAATAATGGAAACCGCAAGGGCAAATCGCAGTGCCACGCCCATCTTTTTGTCCAATCCTAATTGAAGAACCGTAACATTGAGTGTGCCCGGTGGAATAGAACCAATGAAACTAAAAACCAATCCGGTTAAAAATACTTGAAGGTAGAGAAACATGAAGCGAAAGGTACGAGTTTACGAGGTACGAAATAAGACCAGAAGCCTTAAAAACATTTCACCTACCCTACTTTCATTTTAAATTTTTGGTAGATCGCGCGCGCCTCGCAAAACGACAAATAGTCAACACCACGGGCGTGATTTTCTTTACTGATCCGGTACATGTTATTCCAATGGGTGATCAAGTCTGAAATACCTTTCCACAGCGAAGCACCCGGATGATAAATGTGCGCGGGTTCTGCTCCACACCCATTTAACTCAACTATCTTTACTTTTCCGTTTTCCAAATCCGCCAACGAGGCACAACGCAAATCAAACCTCCCAAAAAAGAAGCCATCAATCTGTTTGCTGATTCGATCAAAAGAAGCCGAGAGCTTTTCATTGATCAGGTGATTTTGGTTTAGAAAAGTAGTGCCCAGACAATGATTGCCGATCGACACCAACTCCATTTTCTCACCTATTGGCAAAATAGTTTGAAGCCGATTTGCATAGGTAGTTTTTAACACATCCCATTGCAACATGGCCCTGTCTTTTTTCCGGATTAGTTCTTCAAGCGTTTGCATTCCATCACCTTCCACCGACAAAAACTCCTTGCCCGTAATGGAATTCACAAATCCGTTTTCCTGACTCGGAAAGCGGAGATAGAATACGCCAAACTCTAGCGGCAAGTCGACCAGTTCCTGAATGATGAAATCAACCCGAATCTCACTCAGGTATTGCCTTGCTTCTGCCTCGGTCTTGATTCTTTTTACCATCCACCCGCGCTCGCCCAGATCAGGCTTGAAGATGAGTGGAAAGGTTAGTCCATTGATCGCGACAAGATTCATTAGCTCCTCTATGGAAGAGGGTGATCTAACAAGTAGCGTTTTCGGCTTTACATCATCTGGCACTAATTGCAATACGTCATATTTTGATTCGCCCATCATACCTCCTGTGAGGATTCCCGGGTTAGACGCGGAAAAATAGAATAGTGTTCTTTCTTTAACCGCATACCAGAGCCATAGTAAGATAACCGGAGCCTGGATGATTCCGAATGGCCAATACTCCCAATGAAAAAGCTTCACAAAGAAATTTCGCACAGAAAAAATAAAGATAATGGTAAGATTATCGCTGCTGAAGTGCTGTTTCGGACTTCCTATGGCGAATGGTTGACACGGCTACTCCAAAATCAGGTGGCATTGACACATAGGGAGCTACTTCTAACACTCCAATTTTCATGATCGCCATATGGTGAACGGCATGTTCAATATTGTAAATCAATTCCCGAAAAAAATTAGACGTCACCACTACCGTTTCTTCCGTCTCCTCATGATAGCCAACTTCTAGTTGTAGTGGCTGATCAGTTTGGTGCGCCAAAACAAATTCCTTGATTTTTTGAATGGAGTGCAATGCCAGGAACCGGTCATTTTCAATTAGTTTGTCGTGGTGACGCTTATCGTAGTTCACCTTGCCCTGTTCATAACCCTGTTCCAGGCAGATAAAAAACTCGAGCGTGTGGCGCAAATGCTGGCCAATGGTTGAGTTACTCAGCGTCTTCACCGGCCGACAAAAATCCTCATCTTTTACTTGATGGATAAGGTCGGAAAGCTGATCTAAAATGGCGTTACTGGCGATAGAAAGTTGCATGGGCCTCTTTGAAGCGCTAAAGTTAGACAATTTAGACTACCCTGTCTTGCCGCTCATCGAAACGATGACCCGAAAGGCGGGCTCTTGACCCGTTGCAAAACAAAGCAAAGTTGAGGGTAATTGGCCGGGCGGAATGTCGCACAGCCTACAAAAAAAGTAAATGCCTCAAATCCGCCCTTTTTTTTAATTTTGTCGCTCTCAAAAAAAGACTTTATGGCATTTACATCCTCCTCAGAACTGCATCAGGCTCATCAGGCAAAAATCAAACACGTATTTGAAGAAGTGGCCAAAGTGGTGGTAGGCCAAAGCTACATGGTAAATCGCTTGTTAGTAGGGCTTTTCACCAACGGGCATGTGTTGTTGGAAGGTGTGCCGGGCTTGGCAAAGACATTAACGATCTCTACGCTTGCGAAAGTATTGCATTTGGATTTTCAACGAATACAATTTACCCCTGATTTGTTGCCTGCGGATTTAGTGGGTACGATGATCTACAACCAAAAAGACGGAAAATTTGAAGTAAAAAAGGGGCCTATTTTTGCCAACATCATTCTGGCCGATGAAATCAACCGCTCTCCTGCCAAAGTGCAGTCTGCCTTGCTGGAAGCCATGCAAGAAAAGACGGTAACGATTGGCGAAACTACATTTAAGCTAGATCGCCCCTTTTTAGTGCTGGCCACGCAAAACCCTGTTGATCAGGAAGGAACCTATCCGTTGCCGGAAGCACAGGTAGACCGTTTCATGATGAAGGTATTTGTCAACTATCCCACCAAACAAGAAGAATTGGAAATCATGCGCAGAATATCCAACATGCAGTTTGGCTATGAGGTAAATACCGTGTTGACCAAAGAAGATATTTTTGCCATTCGCGAAGAGGTGAATAAAGTGAAAATCTCCGAATCGCTTGAGAAATACATCATCGAGTTGGTGACCGCTACGCGCAAGCCGAAAGAATACAAGTTGGATCATGAAGCTCAATACATTCAATTTGGTGCTTCACCCCGGGCCAGCATTAACTTAAACCTCGCCTCGAAAGCAGTTGCCTATATGGAAGGCCGCGACTATGTGCTGCCGGAAGATATCAAGGAAGTGGCGTTGGATGTGATGAACCACCGTATCTTATTAAACTATGAAGCTGAAGCCGACAACGTAAAAACAGCAGATATTGTAAAAGCACTGTTGCAGAAGGTGCCGATCAGCAAGTAATTCAAAATCCAAGATTCAAAATGGGATGAGCTTTTCACCCATGATTCTTTTTTTTCATTCTCAAAGGTCAATCTGACTAGCTTTAAATCATTTTGCTTTTGCTAACTTTAAGACGTAAACGCACAAAATATGTCAACAGCTGAGGTAAAAAGGGCATTGATTCAAAAAATTAAAAAATCGAAAGACGAAAGTTTTTTGAAGGATGTTTATTCTCTTTTGAAAGACGAATCGAAATCGGAAATGCTTTTGCTTTCAAAGGAACAGGTTTTTGCAATCCTTGATGGAGAGCGTGAAATTTCCAACGGCCAGTACCTGACAGACGCAAACGTGAGAAAAAGGACTTCTCAATGGCTTGGAAAATGCGCGAAGAAACCCCGACAAAATACCTTTTCGGGCTTAAACTAAAACTGTAAAAACGCAGTTGCAGAAAGTGCGATAAGCTAAATAATTCAAGGTCCAAAGTTCAAAATTCAATTCTTCAAAAAAAGACAGCACTGGTCATCTAACCGGACGCTCATTAGTTTTGAATCTTGATTTTTGAATTATCTAATTCCTGCAAGAATATGCTGAGGCTTAATCGGATGTTTCGGATTTACTTCCAAGGTTTGGTCAAACGGTGAGATGACTAAATCCATCAACTCCATGGGTACTGCACCAAGCAAAGGTTCAGTATCGCCTTTCAAAACGATTGCATTCGTTTCGCACCACCGATTTTTGAATTTAACTTCCAATCCTCCCACAACGTCTAACTGTACTATTTGCCCATCGGCAAGTGAGAAAGATTGCCTTTCCTTTACTTTCAACCCGAGTTGGCTTTTTATGGTTTCGTTAATAGCTAACATTACTGCCCCACTATCAACCATTACATTTACAGACATTTTTCTGACTTGTTCAGGCTTTATATAACCTGCTTCGGCAAGATGCCTATCGCTTAAGTTGATTAGTTCCACAGTCGATTTTACGAGACCCATAGCTTTTTGCTTTTGATGGTAAAGTTAAGCACTGTTGATCGGCAAACCAAGGCGGCAGGATAGCTGCTGAGTTCAAAATTCAAGGTTTAAGATCTGTTAGAAAATTGACCTCATTTTTGAATCTTGATTTTCGAAATTCTATGATATTAACAAAATGTTGCCCACTTTATGTAAACATAAACAAAATGTTATGCCCGTAATTCGCATAACTTATTCTATTTCAATCCACTAAGGCCCACATTCTACAATTTTTAATCTGCCTAAGACAAATCACTAACACTCATTAGCTTTTTTGGCTTAACAATTTCATAACACTATCGACCACATCAAGTAACATGGCCGAGCGACATTCGCAGGAAATTTAAACTCCTGTCTATGCGGAAAATTTACTGGATTGTATGTATCGTTTTAATCAGCGCCTCTGCTTTTGCACAAAATGGCTCTATTACCGGAAAAATCACTGACTACAAAACGAAAGAAGGGCTCATTGGTGCCAACGTTGTCATTCAAGGCACATCTGTAGGAGCGGCCACTGATTTAGATGGTGGGTACACCATTGCGAACCTAAAACCTGGCACTTACACTTTGTCGATCTCCTCCGTTACCTATAAAACACAAACCGTGGCAGATGTGGTGGTGGAAAGCGGAAAGATCACCACGATAGAAGCAACACTGGTAGAGGACGTGGCTGAGTTAGCCGAAGTAGTAGTAACTGCCACTCGTGAAGTAAACAATGATGTGTCATTGATGAAAGGCATTCAGGAATCCAAGCTTGTTGTGAGCGGAATTTCTTCTGAACAAATCGTGAAATTGCCGGACGGAGACGCAGCACAAGTAATGAAACGCGTTCCGGGTATCACGATTGTTGACAACCGTTTTGTAATGGTGCGTGGTATCCCCGAGCGCTACAACCAGGTAATGATCAATAATGCTATAGCGCCCAGTTCGGAAGTGGATAAACGATCGTTTTCATTTGATTTGATACCAAGTTCTTCCGTAGATCAACTGCTGATTTACAAATCAGGCACCGCAGAATTGCCTGGTGATTTTGCGGGTGGGGTTATTCAAATCATTACTAAAAGTACCTCGAATGATGAATATACTTCGTTTGGCCTTAACATGGGTTATCGCGCCAACACCACTTTTAATGACTTTTATAGCAGCAAGGGCAGCACAACAGACTTCTTGGGATTTGACAATGGATTTCGCTCACTTCCGGCTGGCTTCCCATCATCTGGGGTTTTGAAAACGACTGGGGCATATAGCGATGTCCGTGAAAAAGCTGGCAAATCGCTGGAAAACAATTTCGATGTAAGCAAGTCAAGTGCCTTTTTGGATCACGGTATTAATTTCGGAATTGCCAGAAACCTAAAGATTGGAAAAATAAGAGCCAGCAACCTCACTAATATCTCGTATGGCAGAAGCTTTATGTCTTACAATGCCGGTTATATCCGATATGGCACGTTTGACGCCAATCCCAACACCGTTTCAGACCCGATCTACAATTTTGCAGATCGATTTCATGTAGATGAAGCGAAAATAAATATCACGCACAACTGGCTTTTCAATTTGAATGAAAGAAACAAAATTGAATTCAAAAACATATTTGCTCAATTGGGGGAAAGCCGAACGATTTTGAGAAGCGGAACCGATATTACTTCCCTGCCGGGAAACTACAATAACAACGCCTATCACTATATCAGCCGGTCAATCTACAGCGGCCAGTTGCAAGGGAATTTCGTTTCGCCCAACGGACTCAACACGTTCAATGTACTCATTGGGCTTAACTACTTGAAAAGAAACGAACCCGATTTCAGAAGATTCAGAACCATCGAATATGGCAAAGACGCAAACAATAATTCACTCTATAGAATGATCCTTCCGCCCAGTGCCAACCTGTTCGATGCCGGTAGATTTTACTCCGACCTGACTGACATCGGCTATTCCAGTGGACTGGGCTTTGAGCGTAAATTGAGAAAGTCAGAGGAAAAGAGGGTACCGGTGATCAAGGCGGGATATTATGCCGAATACAAGACACGGCAATTTGATGCCCGTTACGTATCTTACCTCTATCCTGGCATATTTGACGGCCAGGTGGGTGATGATTTATCAAAGCAGCCCCTTTTATCCATCTTTAGCCCGGCAAATATCTTCACCCCAAATCAGGATGGAACTCTGCCCGTTGCCAAAGAAGGACTTAGTATTCAAGAAGGAAGCCGTGATTCAGATTCTTACAAAGGAAAAAACTTGCTCTTAGCGGGTTATGTTTCCGCGGTAGTTCCCGTGGGAAAATTTGACTTATCGGGGGGTTTTAGATTGGAGCGCAACGATCAACAATTGATCTACCGAAGTTCAGGTGTAATCAATGGTGTGTTAACACCGGTCGACTCAACGATCACCAATCTGGTTACTTCACCTTTACCTTTTGCAAACATTGCTTACAACTTATCAACTCGGTCTTTGCTTAGAGTCGCTTATAGCCGCACGGTGAATAGGCCTGAGTTTCGTGAAATTGCGCCATTCCTTTTTTATCAATTTGAATACAACTTAAATATTCAGGGAAAAAGAAATTTGAGAGTAGCTACCATTGATAACATTGATCTTCGCTGGGAGTTTTATCCGAACCCTGGTGAGGCCTTTAGTATAGGTGCATTTTACAAATCATTCAAAGACCCAATAGAATTCGCGCAGGTAAATGCGTCTGGTAACCTTCAGTTTAGTTATCAAAATGCCCCGGAAGCGTATAGCTACGGCTTAGAGCTAGAGTTGCGCAAATCGCTATCGAGTCTGGGCGTATCCAAATTCTTGCGAAATACTTCTGTGAACTTGAATACCTCTGTGATCAAAAGTGAGGTGGACATGGGCGAGGCTGCAGCCGCCTTTCAAGAGCGAAGAAGACCGCTACAAGGGCAATCTCCTTATGTCGTTAATTTCGGTGCCTACTACAACGATCCGGATTTAGGATTCTCGGTAAATCTCGGCTACAACATCTTTGGAAACAGAATTTTCTCAGTCGGTAGCAAACTGTTCCCAACTTGGCTGGAACGCCCACGCCATTCGGTAGATCTTCAAATTGCTAAAACCATTAAGCGGATGGAAATCAAGCTGAATGTTCAAAATCTATTGGATGCTCAATACCGATTCTATCAAGATAATGACGAGAACCAACAGATTGATGAAAAGATTGACGATCCGATTCAACAGTACAGAACAGGAAGTCATTACACGCTGTCGTTGGGCTGGAAGTTTCACAAGAAATAGTCAAGTTCAATAGTCTCAAAAAAAGAAGGCTGGCCTCTTAGAGGCTAGCCTTCTTTTTTGTAGGAAACAATTTATTCATAATCAATTAACACTAGAGGCAAAAACTACCATCAGTATCGATTTCGCTTATTCAAATTTGATTGATAAAAAGATGGATTTGGAAAAACAGTCCATTTAATAACACTGAGTTAACAATCTAATAACTCCCAAATAACCGCTGTCAGACTCGATGGACATAACTTTGAAGCACAATTAAAAACATTTTTACATGAAAAAACTATTGAAATTAAGTTCACTCTTTGTGCTGCTGTTGATGACAGTAGCCATCCAAAGCTGCAAGGACGATCCAGCACCTGCACCTCCAACACTTACCGGCCCGGCAACAGTTGCATCCGTGCAAATTGGAGCCAAGGCAGATGTAACATTTACTTTTACTGCACCGGGTGGGTATCAAACTGCTACTGTTGCTGCTGTTGGTGGAACGGCAACCGTTAAAACGCCTCCTGCCGCTGGCGCAACGGAAGGTTCTATTGTAACAGAATTTACAGCAGGTAATGTAGGCGGTGCCGGTTCTGTAACTCTTACATTGACTGATAACAAGGGCAAGACAGTTACCCAAACTGCCGTATTAAATGTTACATTAAGTGCCCCTCCTACTGTCACTTTAAGTGCTGCCACCGCATCCGCGGCTGCCGGAAATACGGTTACTGTTACAGCAACTATCACCGCTGCCAATGGAGCTAAAAATATTACGTACACTACAACCGGTGGATTAACCGGCTCACCTGCTAGCCCTGTAGCAATCACAGGCAGCCCAACTGTAGCCACTGCAGCACCTGTAATTACATTCACGATTCCAGCTTCGGCTGTTGTGGGCGGTATTTTGACGGCAGTTATCACAGGTTCAGACAATCAAAATTTGAATTCTTCGCCTGTTACGTTTACAGTTACAGTTTCTGACGTAGCAAACGTATTGACCGGAACACCTACTGCCGATGTAACGCTGACAGCTGGTACACCTTGGACAGTTAAAAATCAATATATTATTGCCAGCGGCCGCACACTGACAGTAAACCCAGGTGCGATTGTAAAAGGTGATAAAGCAACCAAAGGAGTAATTATCATTCAGCCAGGTGGTAAGTTGATCGCTGAAGGAACGGCAGCTCAACCTATCGTGTTCACATCCTCTCAGCCTGTTGGTGAAAGAGATCGTGGAGATTGGGGTGGAATTGTTTGGTTAGGAAGTGCGTTTGTCAACCAATCATCTTCTCCTGCAGTGGAGGGCGTAACTCCTACACAAACCTATGGAACAGCAAGTACTACCAGCGCAACTACTGCTAACGATGCACAGGACAATGGCAAGTTGAGATATGCACGCATTGAGTACGCAGGCATTGAACTTTCGCCAAATAACGAGACCAATAGCTTAACTATGGGTGGACTTGGTTCCGCGACTCAAGTTAACTATGTTCAAGTTTCCTATGGTGGAGACGATGGTTTCGAATGGTTCGGTGGCACTGTTGATGCAAAATACCTAATTTCATTCGGTATGTGGGATGACGACTTCGATACAGATTTTGGCTGGAGAGGAAGAGTACAGTTTGGTGTAGTTGTCAGAGCTCCGTTTATTGCTGATCAATCAGGCTCAACTGCATTTGAAAGCGATAGCCAGGCAAATGCCAATGCAATTGGAACAATTTGTACTGATACCCAAAAAGAAGGCTGTACTCAAGGTGTATTCTCAAACATAACTGTTTACGGACCACGTGATTATAACAGAAGTATCTCAGGTAGCTACACACGTGCCGTTCATATTCGCAGAAGGTCAGCGGTTTCAATCTTTAACTCTGTGATCACCGGCTTTAACCAAGGCATCCAATTTGATGATGCAGGTACGGGAACAAATTATGCAACCACCTACGATGGTACCAGCACTACCCTTGGTAAATTGGCAAACAACGAACTTTATGTTTCCTTGTTACCATCTGTATCGTCAACGATTGGTACGACTACTACGGCTGTAACTAGCATAGGCCTTGCTAGCGGAAACTCGATGTTTGGCGGACTGGCCAATGCAACTAACCTTTACAGAGCAACTGGCGCTGGAAATAATGATTACCAGCCAACCTTCATTGCAACTTGGGTTTCTTCGGGAACACCGGCCGTTGCTACTGGTCAGGCAATTAGAAATGCCTGGAATTCTACCGCATCTTCGTTAACAGATCCTGCTGATGTTGCAGATCAAACTAATGGATCAATATCCTTCGCTCAATCTGCAGATGGAACATTGGTCAATGGAGTAACTGGCGCACCATGGAGTAATGGAACATCCGTGGCCGTTGTTAATCCTTATACTGGATCAGGCTTGAGAACAAGTGTGTTTTATGCCGGATCTTCATCAACCAGCTATGCAGCAAATCCTGACTTTACGTTAAACACTACTGACGCAACAGTTACTGGAAAGCGTTTAGATCAAGGTGGTTTATTTACAGATGCGAAACTCACAAACAGTTTCTGGACGAGCACAACTTATCGCGGTGCATTTTCTACAACTGATTGGACAGATGGCTGGACCAATTTTGTGCCAGTGAACGCGCAATATTAATCTTCAAAATTTCTCTATTAAAAAAGACTTGCCCTTTGGGCAAGTCTTTTTTTTATCTTTGCTTTTCATTTTTTTTGCCTGCTCCATGAAATATTTTGCTTTATTATCGCTATTCATTTTACTGGCTGCCTGTGGTAAAAACTACAAGCCGACTAGTCACTTAAATCTTAAAGAGCAAGATGAAGTGATGTGGAAAATCATCCGTTACCTGGCCAAACCACCCGAGGGGCTCACCAAACCAGAGCGTTTTTACAAGGGCTATGATGAATACTATGAAAAGCAAAAATCACGTCATCGGTTAGATGCCTATTATATTGATGGCGACCAGCATTATTTTTTGGTTAGTCGAATTGCTCCCAGCCTTACAGAGAAAAGAGTGGCCACAGGTGGTAAAGTGAAATTCGATGAGAAGGGCAAACTAGTAGAATACGAAGAAGTTTTCCGAACCTGGAAAATGAAAGATGCTGATTTAAAGGTAAAGGCAGGAAAACTGTTTGATCTAATGGTAAAGGGCGAGCCTTTAGAAAAATATCGAACTAAATACACCTTTCCAGATGAGTACATCGAATTCCCAGATGATGTTAACTATTACGATATAGAAGCACGGGAGTGGAAACAGCGCTAGTCCTTTTACGATTTAGTTCCCCTACCTCATTAAGTCATTATTAATTCAATGTTAAAAGCATAACCTTTTGGTTACGTGCGCTAAAATTTGAATTAACATTCACGCACTACATTTCGGCAAAATTGAACAGGAGCGTTGAAAAAGATTTTATTTACCGTTGGTTCTTACAACCAGGTCACTCAGATGCACGCCATCGCCTCGCATCTCCCGGAATACGATTGTTACTTCAGCCAGTTTTATAGTGATAACTTCATCCTACAGTCACTTGTAAAAGCAGGCGTTGCTGACCATACTATTCTGTCTGGCGGCTTCAAAAATTCATCTGATCAATACCTTCGCCAACACGGACTTAAAAATGACTATCAGCAGTCTGTTTACAACAATACATACGATTTGGCCGTTGTGTGCAGCGATTTGCTCGTTCCAAAATCCATTCGCAGCACAAAAACAGTTTGGGTACAAGAGGGAATGACGGATCGACTAACACCTTTATCGAAAGTAGTCAAGTGGTTGGATATGCCCCGCTACTGGGCATTCAACACCTCGTTAAATGGCACTTCAGATTTATGTGACATCTATTGCGTGGCAAGCGAGGGCTACAAAGACCACTTTAAAATGTTGGGTACCGACCCAGCTAAATTAATTGTTACCGGCATGCCCAATTTTGATAATGTGGAGGGCTTCGCCAACAACACGTTCCCACATCGGCATTTCGTTCTAGTCGCTACCTCTGATATCAGAGAATGCACGGGTTTTGAAAACCGCCCTCAGTTTATTCGCAATTGCGTGGCCATTGCCAATGGTCGCCAACTGATTTTTAAACTTCACCCCAACGAAAAGAAAGAGCGAGCCATCCGCGAAATAAAAGAAAATGCGCCCCATGCATTAATTTATACTGAGGGTAATATCAACCACATGATTGCTCATTGCGAAGAGTTGATCACTCAATATTCTACGGTTGTTTATGTAGGGATAGGTTTAGGAAAAAAAGTACACTCCTTTTTTGATGTAGATGATCTACAGAAAAAAGCCCCCATTCAAAATGGTGGCCGTTCGGCTGAACATATTGCCGAAGTTTGCAGACGTTACATTGAAACGAAAAAAAGCAAACGTCAATTTTTAAAAGAAGAATTGCCAACGGTAGAGGCATCCTACCAAAAAATTGCCTGCTGATGACCCACGAAAAGAGTGTTGTCACCGTTATTCAGGCACGCACCAGCTCTACTCGTTTGCCTGGCAAAGTGTTACTGCCGCTAGTCGGGGATACACTGCTGGCCAGAATGATTGAACGTGTTTCGTTTGCTAAAAAAAAGGGAAGAATAGTGGTAGCGACCACAACAAGTGAAGAAGACGCACAGATTGTCGAATGGTGCCAACAAAACCAGATTGAGGTATACCAAGGAAGCAAATCCGATTTACTTGATCGACATTATCAGGTAGCCATCAAACACAAGGCGGACGTGGTAGTAAAAATTCCTTCAGATTGTCCGTTGATAGACCCGGGAGTAATCGATAATGTAATTGGCTTTTATTTATTGAACCAAAACAAGTTTGATTATGTGAGCAACCTCCACCCCGCCACGTTTCCCGATGGAAACGATGTAGAAGTGATGTCGTTTGCAGCGCTGGAAATCGCTTGGGAAAATGCAACGGCTACAATCGAGCTAGAGCACACCACACCTTATCTGTGGGAGAACCCAAGCCAGTTTAGAATTGGAAATGTAACCTGGGAAACCGGACTTGACTATTCGATGAGCCACCGCTGGACGATCGACTACCCGGAAGACTATGAATTTATCAAGCAAGTCTATGAAAGGCTATATCCAATAAATCCAAAATTTTCCTTGAGCGACATTCTTCAACTTTTGGAAAACGAACCGACACTCAAAAAAATTAACGAGAAATGGGTGGGCGTGAATTGGTATAGAAACCATTTGCATGAACTGAAAACAGTTGGAAAAGAACAGACAAGGGTTTTGGTTGGGGCTTAGGTGGCGAAAGTACTGCGAGAGAACAGAAGTCAGAATATAGAAGTCAGAATATAGAAGTCAGAATTAAGAAGTTAGAATTAAGAAGTCAGAATTAAGAAGTTAGAAGTCAGAATTAAGAAGTTAGAAGTTAGAATTAAGAAGTTAGAATTAAGAAGTCAGAATTAAGAAGTTAGAATTAAGAAGTCAGAATTAAGAAGTTAGAATAAGTGTTAGAATAAAAAGTTAGAACAAGATGTTAGAATAAGAAGTTAAATGTAAAACGGGAGAAATTGGAAATGAGAAATAAGATAGTAGTATCATATTAACGTCAAATCTTCAACACTTAAATACTTCAATACCTCAACACCTCAACACCTCAACACATCTACACTTCAACACATTAAAACATTAGCAAATTAAAATGACCCACAACGAACTCAAAGAACTAGCGCTAAAGGTAAGAGAGAACATCGTTCGACTATCAACGGATGGCGGTTGCTTCACAGGCGCTTCTCTTTCCTGTGCCGACTTGTTTGTATTTCTGTATTCCAGGTTCTTGAGTGTATCGCCCGAAAATTTGGAAGACCCCAATCGCGATTACCTGTTTCTTTCAAAAGGCCATGATGTGCCTGCGCTTTATGGACTGTTCGCTGAAATTGGCTTCATCGAAAAATCTCGCCTCGACAATCATTTGAAAACTAACGACAGCATCTATTGGCATCCGAATACAAAAATTCCAGGCGTGGAATTTCATTCAGGGTCGTTAGGCCATTTGCCTTCCGTAGCGATGGGCGTGGCGCTGGATTGCAAATGGAAAAGGCAAACGAACAAAGTAGTAGTAGTAACAGGCGATGGCGAATTGAACGAAGGTTCGATTTGGGAAGCTGCTTTGGTAGCAGCAGCACATAAGTTAGATAACCTGATTTGGATAGTGGATCGAAATTATTTCCAGGCCAATGTGGCTACAGAAGAATTGATTCCGCTGAATTCCATCAAAGAAAAGTTCGAAACCTTTGGTTGGAATGCGGTAGATGTAGATGGTCATGATTTCGAAAAACTAGCGGAAACGTTTTCTGCACTTCCGCTAGGCAACGGAAAACCAACGATTGTCGTAGCACACACGGTGAGGGGAAAAGGGCTGCCAAGCATTGAGCGAAGAGCTGATCGATGGTTTTGCAACTTTACTCATGAGGAAGTAAATGCTTTATTGGAAGAACTGCACGAGAACAAAATGGCGGAATTGAACTCGGAGACTCTTGTTGTTAGATAGTTGGCAAGTGGTAGTCGGTAATCGGTATTCAGTGATAAGTATATAAATAGTAAAACGGCATTCAGTTGAAAGACATTCTAACTTCTAAATTCTGACTTCTAATTTCTTTTATTGTAAATGAACTACGAACAATTAATTACAGAACTTGCACTGGCAGATGAGCGCTACGTTATCATGACGGCAGAGAATCGTGCATTGATTCGCAACATCCCCAATAATCCACTTTTGGTCAATCGATTCATTGATACGGGTATCACCGAACAAACCATGATTGGCATGGCCGCTGGGTTGGCGTTGCGTGGCCGCGTACCGATTGTCCATGCACTGGCCGCTTTCTTAACAATGCGAGCCTTTGAATTTATACGCACCGATGTGGGTATTGCTAATCTTCCAGTAAAGTTGACTGGATTCATTCCCGGATTTTTATCGGATGGCAACGGACCAACCCATCAAGCCATTGAAGACGTTTCCATTATGCGAGGGATTCCTGGTATGCACGTTTTTGCCCCTGCGGATGAGGAAGATATGTTGTTAATGCTCCCGGAAATCTGGCACTCCAAAGCTCCTAGCTATACGCGCGCTAATTTGATCAAACCACTTTATCAACACGATAAGAATTTCACGATTGGAAAATCGGAAGTAGTTGCAGAAGGTACGACAGTTACGTTTCTAACGTATGGTATGCTCTTCAACCAAGTTTTTGAGGCAAGGCAGCTATTGGAACAGCAAGGCCTTTCGGTAGGGCTTGTAAACATGCGTTGCCTAAAGCCAGTAGACGAAGAGGTCATTCTCAAAGTAGCAAGAGAAAGTGATTTAATCGTGACTGTGGAAGATCACTTCAAAATTGGCGGCTTGTTTTCTATTGTTGCTGAAGTCTTATTGAATCACCAACAACTAGCAAACGTACAATCGCTTTCGCTGAATGAACGTTGGTTCAAACCCGGCCGACTGGCTGATGTACTAGGCAACGAAGGTTTTACTCCAGAAAAGATAGCCGTTCAAACCATGAATATGCTGGAAACTCGTCAACACGTCAACACGTTAACCACGTCAACACATTAATCATGACCAGTCAATATCCCGACATCACTATCTCCAATTCGCTGTACGAGCGTGCCAAGCAAGTAATGTTCCCAGTAACACAAACAATGGCCAAAGGTCCTTCGCAATATGTAAATGGAGTTGCCCCAAAGTACTTGGCAAAGGGAAAAGATGCGCATGTGTGGGATGTAGATGGAAATGAATACATCGACTACAATATGGCTATTGGCCCTGTGTCGCTAGGCTATGGATATGATCGGGTAGACCATGCTATACTAAAACAATTGAAAGACGGTATCACTTTCTCGTTGATGCACCCCCTCGAAGTAGAACTGAGCGAGTTAATTCAAAAAATTATTCCGAATGCCGAAGGTGTTCGTATAGCTAAAACAGGTGCAGAAGTCTGCAGTGCGGCAGTACGGATTTCACGGGCGTTCACAGGAAGAAAAAAAGTATTGTGCTGCGGCTACCACGGTTGGCACGACTGGTATATTGGTACTACAAGTCGTGCAGAAGGCATTCCGCAAGAAATAAAAGAACTGACGGCCACCTTCGATTACAACAATATAGAATCTCTAAAGGCTAAGCTAGATGAGGACGTGGCCTGCGTAATTCTAGAGCCCTTCATTTTTGAAGCGCCAGCAAACGATTTCTTGCAACAGGTACAAGAACTCTGCAGAGCCAATGGGTCGCTGCTTATTTTTGACGAGATGTGGACTGGTTTCCGCGTAGCCGTTGGTGGTGCGCAGGAATATTTCAACATCACCCCTGATCTAGCCGTGTATTCAAAAGCATTTGCGAATGGAATGCCGATTGCATTGCTCACCGGAAGAAAAGATGTGATGCAGTTGTTTGAGAAGGATGTTTTCTTCTATTCCACATTCGGTGGCGAAGCGCTGTCTATGGCGGCAGCAATGGCAACTATTCATGAAATGATCGACAAAAACGTGCCCAAAGCATTAGCCGAAAAAGGAAAGCGATTGAAAGAAGGTTACAACGAATTGGCAGCCAAATATCAACTTACCAAAGTCACAACTTGCCAAGGCTTTGATTGCCGCACCATCATTACCTTCAATGCATCTGCAGGAGATCCGTTGATCTTAAAATCTTTTGTTCAACAAGAAATGATCAAGCGCGGTGTTCTTTGGGGTGGGTTTCACAACGTTTGTTTTACTCATACTGATGAAGACATCAACTATACGTTAAAAGTATATGACATCGTTCTTTCACTTCTGGGAGAGGCGCTGAGGGGAAATGACATCGCATCGCTGCTTCGCGGTAAACCGGTGGAGGCCGTTTTCCGAAAAGTGGGTGATGTGCAAAAGACGTTCAAAGAAAAGGCATTAAACTAAAATGGACTTATTCTCACTAGAAGGAAAAACTGCGATTGTTACAGGCGCGTGCGGATTGATTGGCCGAAGTCACTGTGAAGCGTTGGCCGAAGCTGGAGCTAGGGTGATTGTTGCCGACTTGGACGAGGCAGCATCACAACACTTTGCAAAACAACTGGGAGATAAACACATGGGTATAGGCTTGGATGTTGCCAATGATCTTTCTGTTATGGAAGCAAAAGAAGCCGTGATGGTACGTTATGGCAAGATCGACATCTTAGTAAATAATGCGGCTATCAACGACATGTTCGAAAATCCCACTGCTGCACTTGAATTATCCAAGTTCGAAAACTACCCGCTTAATCTTTGGAAAAAATCGTTAGAGGTAAACGTTACTGGTGTGTTTCTGTGTAGCCAGATTTTAGGCGCAGCAATGGCAGAAGCGAAAAGTGGGAGCATCATCAACATTGCGTCCACGTATGGCATCACGGCACCTGATCAAAAATTATATCAGAACGAAAAGGGAGCGCAGACTTTTTACAAATCAGCCTCCTACCCGACTACAAAGGGTGCGATCATCAGCTTTACAAGGTTTTTGGCAGCGTACTGGGGCGATAAGGGTGTACGTGTGAACACACTTTCGCCAGGTGGTGTAGAGAATGGCCAGCAAGAATTCTTCAAAAAAAATTACAGTGACCGTACCGTACTTGGAAGAATGGCAAAACACACGGATTACAAAGGGGCGGTTGTCTTTTTGGCGAGTGAGGCTTCAAGCTATATGACGGGAGCAAATTTGGTAGTCGATGGCGGATGGACGATAATTTAGACGTACGATTTGAGATGTGAGAATTGAGACGAATTTCTCATATCTCATGTCTCACGTCTCTAATCTTAAACAATATGTCAATAACAGAAATAAAGAGAAGAGCAGAGAAAATAAAACTAATGATCACCGATGTAGATGGAGTACTCACCGACAATGGCGTTTACTACTCTGGCAACGGTGAAGAATTAAAACGTTTTTCATTTCGCGATGGCATGGGTGTGGAGCGTCTACGCAAGATTGCAGCCATTGAAACGGGCATCATCACACGTGAAGATTCCCTTCCAGTATCGAAGAGAGCTGAGAAGCTAAAAATAACAGAATTGCACATGGGTGTGATGGACAAAGCCCAACGCCTGCAAGATATCATGGTGCGCATCAACATTTCAAAAGATGAAATAGCCTATATCGGTGACGACATTAATGATGAAGAAATAATGAAACAAGTGGGCTTGTGTGCTTGTCCGGGAGATGCGATGAGTTTTGCGCGCAGAGTTGCTCATTACGTATGCACCACCAATGGCGGCCATGGTGCCTTTAGAGAATTTGCAGAACTGATTATTAACAGTAAAGTAAACCCGAACTAAAAAACTATCAACTAAAACCATACTACTATGAACCATGTTGAATTAAAAAACGGAAGAAAGATTGGTGCCGGTCATCTGGTGTACATCATCGCAGAGATTGGGATTAACCACAATGGCTCGGTAGAAATTGCCAAGAAGTTAATTGACTGGGCCAGCATTGCGGGCTGTGATGCAGTGAAGTTTCAAAAACGTACGCCCGAACTATGTGTGCCCAAAGATCAATGGGAGAAGCAGCGCCAAACCCCATGGGGCACAATGAGCTACATCGACTACAAACGCAAAACCGAATTTGGTAAGGCCGAGTTTGAAGAAATTGATCAATATTGTCAACAAAAGAAAATCGATTGGTTTGCCTCCGCTTGGGATGAACCATCTGTTGATTTCTTAGAACAGTTCAATCCAGTGATGTACAAGTTGGCTTCGGCCAGTCTTACTGATCTTGATTTGATAAAGAAAGTCTTGTCAACGGAAAGGCCGTTAATGCTTTCAACTGGTATGTCGACCGAAATGGAAATTGAAGACGCCATTGATTTAACCGGGACAAAAAATGTGATGGTGGCTCACTCTACTTCTGCGTATCCTTGCGATCCTGCACAGTTAAACTTGAACATGATCCGTACGTTGATCAACAAGTTTGATCTGCCTATTGGATATTCAGGTCACGAGACTGGGTTAGCCCCAACGTTAGCTGCAGTTTCTTTGGGAGCTACTTTTGTAGAGCGGCACGTTACGTTAGATCGAGCCATGTGGGGATCAGATCATGCTGCCTCCGTTGAGCCACAAGGAATTGTAAAGCTTGTGCGCGACATCCGCGACATTGAAAAAAGTCTGGGCGATGGTGTAAAGCGCGTGTATGACACAGAGCTGGAGCCCATGAAGAGATTAAGGAGAGTAATTAATCAACCAGTTACAGCTTAGATGATGCTTTATGTAAGCTAAATGCCACACGCTACACGCTACAAGCTTGTCGCCTGAAGCATGAAGCCTGAGCCATTAAACTAGTTTTTAATTTGGACAAATTATTTAGATGAGAGTCGAAACGATTACATTCTTAATTCTGATTTCTTCAGCTGTCGCCCTTATCTGGTTGGAGCGAAAATATCCTTATCGAAAAGGTTTGCCCTTTTTCAGAGAAGGTTTTTGGGTGGATTTGGTGTGGTATACCCTCATTCAAAGCTTCTTTTTGAAGATACTTATTTTCGATTTCATTATTCAACCTATTGACCATCGGTTTGCATTGTCTTCTTTGCAATTGGTTTCACACTGGCCGATTTGGGTGCAAGTACTATTTTTCCTGATTACCCACGACTTGTACATTTATTGGTTCCATCGTTGGCAGCACAATTCCAAAATTTTGTGGCGTACACACGAGGCACATCATTCTGTTCGCGAAGTTGATTGGATTGCCGGTTCAAGGTCTCATGTCGTTGAAATCATTATCAACCAGACGATAGAATTTGCTCCCATTATTTTGCTGGGGGCCAACCCGATGGTGGTTCCCATCAAAGCTTGTATCGATGCAGTGTGGGGTATGTATATCCACAGCAATATTGATGTGCGTTCAGGCAATTGGCAATACTTTATCAATGGGCCGGAGATGCACCAATGGCATCATGCTGAAACCAAAGAGACGTATTTCGCCAACTATTCCACCAAATTTGCCTTTTGGGATTGGATGTTTGGTACTGCCTATCTTCCTAACAAAAAACCAGTCGAATTTGGACTTCCTTACAAATATCCAAAAGACTATTTTTTACAACATGCTTTTTCGGTGAAGCGATTTGATGAAGATGAACTTAAAAAGAAGAAGGGGTGGGATTGGTATCTGAATTTGCGTTTCAGCATCATGAAATCTTTCGCTAGCCTATTTTCGCCCAAAGCAAACAAGTCGGCAGAAGAGGAAAGCCTGGTCTGATGCAGTGGCTTTACCTTTTTATTGCATCCCTGTTTGAAATCGGATGGATTTTTAGTTTGAAAAAACTGAGTTTTGCCGAAATCAAGAAAATATCGTTTCAAGCCATCGCTCAGCACCCAACCGATAACTTAGTGGCTCTTCTCCCCCTGGTAGGTTACGTTGGATTTGGCCTGGCCAACATTTATTTTTTTTCCTTGGCGATGAAAGAAATTCCGGCTTCTACGGCATTTGCTATTTGGATGGGCGTTACGTTAGCTGGAGTGAAAATGATTGAAGTTTTCTTTTTTAAAGATGCAATTAAGCCCATGGACTTCGTTTACTTAGGACTCATTCTAATAGCCATCATCGGTTTAAAAAAATCATAAAATAGAGGTATCAATCTTCAGCAGGTGCTTATACTCAATTTCCTTACTTCTCGTTTTTGGGTTGAGGAAAAGCATCGACAAGGTGGAGATATGAAAGTGTTCCATCTTTTTGTCCTCTAAGATTCTTAAGCCCCTTGCCAGTATTTCCTGATGCCCCTGCGCATTAGTATAAACCCACAATGTTTTGTTGTTACTGTTTTGCAGAAGTTCATCTACGGTGCCATAATTTGGCACGGTGCGCTGCGCATACACATCCAGTCCATACGACACCTGATTTAGCGTTCTGAAATTCTTCTCACCGCCATCCGCTTTAACTAACTTGGCCGCCTGGTTGGAGGTGGTGAAATAAAATAGGGTCGGATAGAAGTGTACGTTCAACAAAAAATTGAGGACGATAATCGCAATGGCTGAGGGCAGAACTATTTTTTCGAAGGGTGATATTCCCCTCCACACGAAATAGAGGCCAGCACCAACACCAGTTAGTGTTAAAATCCATGCAAACAAATTTGACATGGGGAAAGCCCAAGTACAGAGCAAAATTCCAAGTGTGTAAGCGAGTGTGGCCACGAACAACTGAATCCACTTCCATCTTTTTTGCCAGAGCACTGACCCATTCTCGATTAAGAAATCCAGAAAATTTGCTGAGGCGATAGCTGCCAATGGAAAAATGACAAAAATGTAGTGTGGCAATTTGTAGTGCGAAAGTGAGAACGCAATGAATGGAAACACAAATCCACCCCAGGTAAGTGCAGTATATCCACTCGCCAAATGAAGGCGAGCCTTTATCAATGTCGCGGTATCGCGCCAAAGCGCCACCACAAATAACACACACCACGGCAAAAATGCCCAAAGAAAAGTGTGCGTAAAGAAGAGTTGGGTAGTATCATCTTTCCAAACACTTTCTCCTGTGATTCGCCCAAAACTTTGAGTCCAAAGGTAGAACTTGACACCTGATTGAATCGGCTCGCCTTGGATGATTTTGCCGGGTTGTAAATCATATTGTTGATAAAGCCCATACAAAAAGGGACTGATACAAATGGCAACGATTATCGGCACCAGCAGCCATTTCCAGTTGAAAAGATTTTTCCAATCACGCTTTACCAACAAATAAAATCCAATTCCGAGCGCGGGCACCATTAACCCAATCGGGCCTTTGGTGAGCATCGCCCCGGCCGCGCCTATTGACCCGAAGATGAGATGAATGAACTTTTGCTCATCCATGAAAATGAACAATTGCCAAATGGCAAAAATGGTACATGCTGCCAAAATGGTATCCGTACGAATGTCTTGATTCATCATAAACCAGGCCTGGCAAGAAGAAAGAATTAGTGCAGCGTAAAATCCTGCTTTCTCACCGTAGAGCCTTCGCCCCAATCGAGCTGTGGCAAAAATTCCTAGCAAAGAAAAAAGAACGGAGGGCAACTTATAGCTAAAATTCGAAATGCCAAACAGCTTGAATGACATGGCCGATACCCAAAATAACAAAGGTGGTTTGTCTAAGTAGTTCTGCCCGCGATCATACAATTGTAGATAGTTTCCACTTTCAAGCATTTCGCGACTCATGGCTGCGTACTGGGACGCATCTACCTCCATTACATCGTTGAACATGCCAATGAGATAGACGATACCAATTGGAATAAAAAGAAAATAGTACTTTGTTTTCAAAATCAGTTTTTAGAAAAATAGTTGTATTTGATTATGCAATAAATAGCACGAAGGCCATCTTTCCAATCTATTTTTTTCCCCTCGTCATAGGTTCGCCCATAGTAGGAAATGCCCACTTCATAAATTCGGATACCTTTTATTCTCGCTACTTTGGCCGTTACTTCCGGTTCAAACCCAAATCTATTTTCCTTCAATGAGATCTTTTGGATGATTTCTCTTTTGAACAACTTATAACCCGTTTCCATATCGGTCAAGTTGAGATTGGTAGCTACATTGGAGAGAAAGGTTAAAAATCGATTGCCGATGGAATGCCAAAAAAACAAAATCCGATGCGGATTACCTCCCATGAAACGTGAGCCGTACACCACATCTGCGTTATTGTATAGCATCGGTTTTAACAGCGTGTTGTATTCTTCAGGGTCATACTCTAAATCAGCATCTTGTACAATCACAAAATCCCCCACAGCTTCACTGATCCCTCGTGCCAACGAAAACCCCTTCCCCCTATTTATCTCATTTCTGGAATAGCGAATAGTCAAATCCGAATTTTCTAGATGGTACTTTGCAACTGCCTGCTGAGTTTGATCAGTTGAACAGTCATCCACTATTAAAATCTCTTTATCTAACCCGCCAAGCAATTGAATCTGCTTGATCTTTGTTAGGATAAGATGAATAGTTTCCGATTCGTTGTAGGCAGGAATGACAATAGATAATAGCAAAATCCTATTTTTTTCAAACTAAAGAAAGTATCTGGAGTGTTACGTGAACACAAAATTATCAAAATATTATCACAAAAAGATATTATTTAGAGTTTTAAATCATCCATCAGCAATTTAATAATATTTACATCAAGTCAAGTTGATCGTAGGGTAATTTTGAGATCAAAGGATTGAAAAATAAGCTACTCTATTTCGTCCGATTCCGTTATGCAATCTTAACAGCTACAATTTGGATTGGTCGTGGGATTTTATGTGCCGTTTTAAAACGTGGCCTTTTCGGTCATCTAAAAAGACCGAAAGAACTCATCGACAATAGTCTTCTTCATTTTGTTCGGGGGGTGGAGGTGCATAGTCATTTTTCATTTCCATCCGGTCACACGGCTACGATCTTTTGCCTTGCCTTGTTGTTGTCACTATTTGTTAGAAATGCTGCTGCTACAATTGGACTGCCGTTCGTTCTTTAATTGGCGGGTACTCTCGAGTATACCTGCTTCAGCATTTTTTGATTGATGTGGCCGCAGGGGCATTTATTGGCGTTGTATTCACCTATCTATTGTGACGCTACTTTGAGACATCCAAAATGCCATCTGGGAAGAACAACCGTTTTGAAATCAATCTTCTGACTCACAATGTCGGGGTAACCGATATTTAAATGACACATTCGTAATGCTCTGTTTACGATAAGGTAACACTGTTTCAAGAACTTTGATTTATAAAATGAATAATCGACTGATCCTTATCATCAGTTTACTCACCTTCAAGGTTGGCTTTTGTCAACCGATGCAGGCGTCGCCACCACCAGAAAAAATTAAAATTCTCTCTTGGAATATTTATATGCTTCCGGGAGTAGTACGGGTAAAGGGCAAGGGCGAAAGAGCCGATGCCATTGGCAATATCTTGAAAGACAGCGACTATGATGTCATCGTTTTTCAGGAAGCGTTTCAGCGCAACGCACGGAAAAAAATCTTCCGGCACCTTCACGAAAAATATCCTTACCAATCTGGTCCGGCAAACCAAAAACTGATCTCCTACAAAACAAATAGTGGGCTTTGGATATTCAGCAAACATCCCATCGTTTCCTCCCACTCCATCATTTTTAAAAACAAGTCAGGCATTGATGCCTTTTCCAGAAAAGGTGGTCTTATTGCTGAGGTTGATGTAAACGGTTCGATTATTCAAATCGCTGGTACTCATCTGCAGAATTCAGGACACCCTTGGATACGGCAAAGTCAGTGTGTTGAATTTTACAATCGACTCTTAAAGCCATTTCATAAAGAAGGGGTGCCACAGATTGTCTGTGGTGACTTTAATATCAATCGTAAAAAAGAAGAAGAATATAATTTCATGTTGCAAACATTACGTGCAACAGATGGTGAACTGGTTGGGGCGCTTCAGTATTCGTATGATCGACTACAGAATGACCTGCACGTAGAGGCCGGACGGAATCAGGATTTAATCGACTATATCCTTATTCGCGACCCATCCAACCAATTTATTTCTACTTCAAGAGAAATCAAAGCCATTCGAAAAAATTGGGACACCATCCATGCTGATCTCTCAGATCACTTTGCATTGGAGGCAGAACTTCGATTTGCACATTCCCCTCTCCTTTCGAAAAATATCGTTGAACACACGCACAAAAACAAATAGCTAAACTCACTCACCATCTCATTTCTTGCCACGAATCCACGAATAGGCACGAACTGAAGCTGGAAAAATTCATGCATTCGTTGATAACTTTTTATAGCTATACGTTACGCTTGGTTCTTTGTAGCTGGATAAGTACAGCAAGTAAATCTTGTCAATTGATTTTTCGTAGCTTCTCTAATTGACTTTGCTTCACTTTATTGATCTGAACGGCCACATTGGCAATCGAGTCTTGTGCCTTTTTGTTGTTGTCGATTTTCACCTTCAACACTTCGCTTTCAAATTTATTCGTCTCCAATGCCTTCTCTAACTTGATTTTCTCAAGCCCATTGTTGGTTAGTTTTGTAGCTAAATCCTTTCCCTGATTCATAAAGTGCAAGGCCTGCTTTTCAACAGCTAACCCGGCTTGATCAGTCTCATCAATCTGTGCTTGCATCTTCTCACGATAAAACCGTACCCCAAAGTTATTCGCCATCTGCTCCAATTGCTTATTGATGAAGCTCACTTCTTTTGTTTCCCACTCCGTTGGTTTGATGCCCAACCAGGCTGTTACCACATTCCCGCTCTCGTTGGTAAATGCATAAATTGATCCTTTGGGATAAACGTTTCCATTAAAAACCGGGTGTGTAATGACCAATGGATCAGAAGACAAAAATTTTGCCTTGCCAATTTCTTTGAGATACTTTGCGAGAGAAGCAGCCACATCTGCCCGCTTGCCTTCCAGGTCAACGGCAAATCCATCTACATTTTCGCCTTTCACACGCTGTTGCTGCGTTTTCACTTTTACTGTTTGTGCAAGGCAAGTGCATGTGAGAAGGACCAGGGCGATAATAAATCGAAACTTTATCATAAGGGTTGTGTTACTTTGTTAGATGAAGTGGCACACAAAGACGCTAAGTCGCAAAACATTTTAATTGCCTTTTCCTTTGGAGGCTTGGCGCCTTTGCGTGAACTAAAAAATCTTCGTCTCAAAACTACAAATAATGATCCAGAAAATTTTGGTAACAGGAGCATCGGGGCTAGTCGGTAGCCGCCTCACGGAGATGTTGTTAGAAAAAGGTCACCACGTTTCACACCTCGGCAGAAGTAAAAAAACCGGAAGTATTCCTTCGTTTGTGTGGAACGTAGAGAATAAATCCATTGATCTTCAAGCCCTTGAGGGGGTAGATACGATTATCCATTTGGCCGGGGCTGGCATAGCAGATCAACGATGGACTGCGCAGCGAAAAAAAGAGATACTGGAAAGCCGTACCCACTCGACTCAGCTGTTAGTTGACACTCTTAAAAATCAACGCCATGCTGTTAAAACTTTTGTGGGCGCATCGGCCATTGGCTATTATGGGTTCGGACAAGGTGAAGAGGTTTTTACAGAGGAGAGCAAAGCCGGAAGTGGATTTTTAGCGGACGTTACCAGAGAGTGGGAAGAACAAACCGATACAATTGCAACTCTTGGGCTTCGGCTCGTAAAATTGAGAATAGGTATTGTGCTCAGTGAAAAAGGTGGCGCATTGGCCGAGATGGCAAAGCCAATACGCTTTGGGGTAGGTGCTCCGCTTGGCTCTGGAAAACAATATTTAAGTTGGATTCACATCGATGATCTGTGCGCCATGTTTATTAGAGCGGCCGAAGATCAATCACTACAAGGTGTCTACAATGGCGTGGGTACTAATTGGGTAACGAATGCAGAACTCACAAAAGCCATTGCTCATATTCTGAATAGGCCATTGTGGCTTCCTAATATTCCCACTTTTGTGATGAACCTGATCTTGGGTGAGATGGCAGGCATGGTGCTCAATGGGAGCAAGGTTTCCTCGGAGAAAATTCAAAAGACAGGATTCCAATTCAAGTATCTGAAATTGAACGCAGCGCTGAAGAGCTTGTTAAAGGCCTGATTCTTGATATAGATCCGCCAGCAGAAATCCCTCGTTTTTAGCAGCGATTTATCTTGTTATAATTGCCCTTTGTAAATGGGGTCATAGTCCACCATCCATTCAATTCCGTATTTGTCTCTAAACATTCCAAAGTAAGAACCCCAAGGACTATCGGCTATAGGCATTTCAATTTGCCCACCTGCCGAAAGTCCATTGAATAATTTGTCGGCTTCTTCTTTACTTTCGGCACTAATTACAATTTTGCTTCGGTTCTCGTTTTCGTTTGTTCGTCCCAATATTTCAGGCACGTCATTAGCCATCAAAACACTTCTGCCAATGGGTAATGCAATGTGCATAATCTTATTCGCTTCATTTTCTGATACCGGAAATTCAGCGCTTGCCAAGTCTTTGAAACGCATAATCTTTGCGAACTCTCCGCCAAATACTGACTTGTAAAAATTAAATGCTTCTTCGGCATTGCCATTGAAGTTAATGTGAGGATTGATGATTGCCATAACTTTAATTGTTAGTGTTTGCTTTTTTTCGTCATTCTTTTGATTGATACAATGCTATTCTGTTCCCTTCTGTATCTTCAAATTCTGCAACAAATCCAATTCCGTTGTCTGTTTTAGGGTATAGAATTTGTCCACCGTTTGAGGTTGCCAATTTTAATGTTTCATCAATGTTTTGTGTCTTAAAGTAGATCACTACTCCGTCCTTAGTCGGTTTATAAATTTCTCCTTTTGCCAATGCACCCGAAATCCCCGAGTTCTCCTCAACAAAAGGAAATAATGCCATTTCATTGTTGTCAATAATCTCCTTGTCGAAGTCAAAGTTGAATACGGTGATATAAAACTCTATTGCTCTGTCTATGTCGTTAACAGGTATTTCAAAGTAAACGACCGGGTTCGATTTTTTTGCCATAGTGTCTTTTTCAGCTTGACTAACTGTCGATTTTGAACTATCACCACACGAAGTTAGAAGGTAAATAAAAAGTCCAATAAATAGAGAAGTCAATATGCTTGTAGTTGGTTTCATACTTTGATTCTAATTTGTTAGTTCGGGGGTAGTTTTAAGATAACGTTTGGCGAAGTCGGGGTTTTTACTAGCAAACTTGTTTCGAAGCTGCGCACTCGAATTTACGAAAAACTGTCATACGAAGTACTGAGCCGACACCTTTGCCAACTGCGAAGCATTCAGTGCCTTTCTATTCATTTATTATTTGCTTTAACTTTCTACTATGGCGATTGCTCCTTCGGTTAGGTTGTAAAGATGGTAAACAAACTGGCTATTTGGTTTTCTTCCAAGCTGCTGTCTTTATTATACTGTTTCCTTGAGATAACTTTTTCTATGAGTGTTTCTGTTTTTTTTCTAGTTATTCTGTCAATAACCCTTGGGATTGAAAATATCTCCAGCTCTTTTACTTTAAATTGAGGAAATAATTTTCTTTGATGTTTAGCAAAAGTTGCAAAAAACCAAAAAGAAATAAATTTTGAATTTAATAGCCCGATTAGGTTTTCAAAGTGATATGTGAAGTTGTCTTTGGTCTAACAACTATATAATTATTATCGCAAACAACATCTAAATCCATAAATGAACTAACGTTTTGGCGCTTGGCGCAGTGGCGGATTTCCCTGCCGGCAGGCAGGGGAGCACAAAACTGTCAATACACCACAAATGTTGATGCGAGGTAGAATGTACAACTAATAACGTCACCCGCCACTGAGCCAAACGGCTGTTTGCGGGTCGTTGTATTAATTTACATTCTTTTTTCATCTTTGTCATTTGCAGTCCAATTTACACTAAATGCCAAAATGAGTTTTACCGAAAAGAGTTGCATTATCACTTGTGCCAATGGGTCGGTATAATTCAAAATAGTTGATAGAATTAAGGACAAAAGCAAAAGTGTTACAGCAATTATTCTTTGATTGTAATTCTTTTTTATATTCAATACAATGAGTGAACTTGTCAGAGTAAAAATCGATACTCCCAAAATCGCTAATAACTCATTTGGAAAGATCCAAATGAGAACTGATGGCTGTAATAGATGAAAAATAACAAAAAGATATCTTTTCTGTAATGACTCAGCATAATAATTGTTTGTTCCTGTTGTAAAGTTTGCCACAACGCCACCACCAATGTCAAGTGCGAGTATTATCAGCACTATTGCTTTAGTGGCTAAAGCGGCTGAATTTGAGTTGAGAATCAGCGTCAATGCAGCAAATGACACAGCACTTATTATAATTGCCAATAAGTCAAATCTTGTCGTCTCAAGTCCGAAAAGCTCTCTTAATAATCGATGAACTTTGATCTTATTGCTATGCGATTTTATCATTTGTTAATGTTTTGATTATGATAATATAAGAAGAATCAATATTGTCTTTCCCAAATATAGGTTTTACTGAATAGACCAAAGCAACATGATGCCTTTACCTCAAGCTTACTTTCATTTATTAACTCTATTGTTGCATCAAAATACTTTTTCACCTTAGGATCATAGATCTGACACTTATATTTTCCTTCAAATTTATAAACTGATTTAATAATTTTTACGCCAATATACTTGGGTTCATCTGATTTAATAATTACACCTTCAAATACATTATTTTTCATTTCTATTTTTACTACAGAATTATCTAATTCAGTTTTCCAACTTCCTATTAAAGCATTTTCAGAAGTATAGGAGAAGCAAAAAACTATTGCAAACAAAAATTGAATTGTCATTATTCTAAACTGTTTAATATAAGTTCAAAGGTAAATTACCGCAGTAAGATTTCCTTTTACATATGTTAAAAACGTCAAGACTTTTTCGTCTGCCTACCTGCTCTGATTCTACTTAGGCTGACTTGAGATATGCCAAGGTATGATGCAATATGTCCTAAAGGTATTCGCTGAATAATCTCCGGATGTAGTTCTATTAATTCACTGTAACGTTGGGATGCGTCTTTAACTAATAGGTTTTTGTAATAATAATACATTCTTTGAATGATTTCCTCTAGAAATAAAGCATACCAAACTGCCCATTTATGATTTGTTTTAACCAAATATAAAAGGTTGTCTTTACTAATAGATACGACCGAAGAATCTTCAGCACACCGAATATATTGGTCACATTGTTTATTAAAAAATACACTTTCAATATCTGCGAATGATTGTCCTTCAAATTCATACCAGTTTATTTTTTCTTCAATGGTATGCGAGTAAACTAAACCTGACAATAGAAAATAAATATACTGCGAATTAGTACCTGGTCTTACTATGCACTGATCTTTCTTTAATATTTTGAGGAAAAATAGATTTGAAGCTTCTGCAATGTCAAAATCTTGAAGAACACCAAGTTTCGGAATTATATTTAAATATACTTTCTTCATTTCTTTTACAATGCCCGCTAACGTTTTGGGTATTGCCAAAGGCGGGGCTTTTCAGCACTACTATTGATTTGAAAAACTAATGTTCGGTTATGCACAAAAGTGTCATAGAAGCACGTCTGCCCCACTTTTGGCAATACCTTGTTAGCCGTTCGTTGTTTATTCTATTTTGTATTGTCCAACGGGTCTTACTGAATTTACTATATATTCACTTGTGTTTTCATTGTACAATTTTTTAATTGCCCAACTAATTAAGTCAACAGCTGCTAAACAACCTGCCGCTGTTCCAATATTATTATGAGTTACTAAGTGACTATCTTCAACAACTGATATTCCAAGTTCTTTCAACTCGTTAAACGCTGTTGGATAAGTTGTCGCTGTTAGACCATTCAAAACTCCTAAGCCTCCCAAAATCAAAGCACCTGAACACATTGAACATATAATTTGTCTTTCAGAATTTAGATTGAACTGATTTAAATATTCTTTATCCTTGTATAATTTTCGTGTTCCTGGTCCACTAGCAAAAAAAACCAAGTCTGCATTTTGTGCAGTTCCGATTTTCCCTTGCATTTTAAGTTCTATTCCACAAGCCGAAGTATGATATTCAGCTGTACCTATTAATTTAACTTCAAAGTCGTTATGTTTTTCTTTTACTCTATTAAGTAAATCCCAAGCTAAGAAAACATCTATGTCTGTAAAGTTGTCAAATGCTACAATTGATGCTAATTTCATTCTGGTTGTCTTTTTAATGAACTCGCTAAGTGTTGTTGATGTTCAGGAGTATTTTTAGTAGTCATTTTCATCACATATGAAAGTTCATTTTGATTAATTGTAAAAATTCTTTCGCTATTTACCATTCGAGGGTCATTTTGAATAAGCTTCATTTTGAAATGTAAATTATGCAATTCTCCACTACTAGCCAATTCTCCTTTCAAAACTTCCACTCGCCCACTATCTTGTGAATTTGATATTTCAAAATAGTTTTCTTCATTTTCTACAGGTTTAATAAACCCACTCTCCCAATGTGATGGAGTCTCATTATGAGTTAGCCAAGTTTTCTGTTCATAATGTATCAGGTCATTCAAACCGTCAATACTAAATGTCAAAACTTCTCTGTATTCAAATGAAGTGATAGTTGTAAATTTTCCTTTTCCATTTCCTTTCCAAGTTCCAAGTAAAAAGTGTAATTTCTTCGTTTTTGATTCTTCCATTTATAAAGTTATTTTTTCTTATTGTGATGTTTGTCAATGACGGCTAACGTTTTGGCGCTTGGTGAAGAAGCGGATTTCAAAGCACTAAACTGTCTACCCAGCACAAAAGTTGATACTAGGCAGAATGTTCAATTAACCATTCAACATCGTTTTTTGCCAAACGCCTGTTAGCGGTAATGTTTATTTTCGTTCTGCTATCTCTTTCAATTTTCTGTTCATTTCTTCAAATCCTTTTTTGGTGTTATTATCAAGTTGTTTTTTGAAAAGTGGAACAAGAACACCTTTAAATTTTTCGCTTTGTCTAAATGTTGTTGTTCCATCTCCGTTGTCAATAAGTTCAAATTTGTGTTTTCCGTCAAAAAGTCCTGCAAACAATAAATGCCCAAGCCAACTTAATTCTTTGTTGGTTTTAAATGTTAGTATTTTCGGTTTAAAAGTCATTCCTTTTGCTTCTGGCGGCTCAATTTTCACTATAATCTTATTACCAATTTTCACTTCTCCTTTTATTAATTTTATAAATGGATTCCAATTTGGATAATTCTCAAAGTCGGTAAGAATTGCCCAAACTTTTTCAGGAGTTGCGTTTATTAAAATTTCTGTTTTGATTTCTTTTGCCGTTGCTGTTGCGCTTAAAAATGTGATTAAACTAATTGTTGTTAGATACTTCATTTTGTTTCGTTTTATAATTACGCCACAAAGGTCTAACGGAATACGTATTTTGCTCTTGACAAATATCAAGAAATCATGATAGTTGTTTTTTTCTAATTCTACTAAATGTTTCGGGGGTCATTCCAAGCAGTGAAGCAATGAACTGCAAAGGCACTTGATTAAAAAGTTCTCTGTTATTTTTAAAGAAAAAATTATACCTTTCTTCGGCTGTCATAGATAAGTGGCTAAAAATTCTATCCTCCAAAATTATAAAGCAACGAATTAGAAACAACTTTTCAAGTTCACTCCATTTTGGAACTAAATCCCCAATTTTTTTATAGTCATCTTTTGTTATTGTGTAAAGTTCGGTGTCAACTAATGCTTGAATTGTCCAACGAGACGGGGTTTCAAATACAAAACTGGATAAGTCGGTCGAAAAATAGCCTTTTGTAGAAATCCATTGGGTTATCTCTTTCTCGTCTGTCGAGATAAACATTCTCAAAAGACCTGATTGTACGAAACTTAATTTGTCGCAACGTTTGCCCGATTTCAATAAAAATTCTCCTTTTTTAATAGGTTTCAATTTGAATAACGAAACTATTGTTTTCAAGTCATCAATTGCAACTACTCCAAAGTAAGATTTTATGTATTGTTCAAGTTCTGTCATATTTCGTGGTGTCTCGCTACATTACCGCTAACTTCTTTATAAGGGTGAGTTTATCATCATTAGCTACCCAGTTTGGCTTGCTTAGGATGGTTTTTACCATCCTTTAAAAATAAGCGTTTTATCTCGAAGATCATCGTACATGGCTTTTATATTCCATATGCACTTAGTGCTCCTATGGTTATATATCTGCAGGCAAGCAGATCTTAGTTGATTTGCTGCTTTTTAGCCCCAAAAGTTCCGGTGCCTGGCGTATGGCAGTGCCAGCCTCCGGCAAATGGGTGGCAAACCATTCTCTATTTTTTCTAACTTGTCGGTCGTAATCGAATACCTACATGAGTAAAAAACCAACAAAGAAAGCAACGAATGCAGTAGCACCTCTACCACTGGAAGAAGAACACCGCATACGCAAGGCATTTAAAGATAAAGATTGGGCAGAAATAAAAAGTTCAGACTCGTGGGTGATCTTCAAAGTAATGAGCGAGTTTGTCGAGGGGTTTGAGAAAATGGCGAAAATCGGGCCCTGCGTTACCATCTTCGGATCGGCTCGAATCAAACCTACGAACCCTTATTATAAGCAAGCTGAAGAAATTGCAGAGCGTTTAGTTCAACAGGGCTATGGCGTCATCACCGGTGGCGGCCCCGGCATCATGGAGGCAGGAAACAAAGGCGCAATGAAAGCCGGAGGAAAATCGGTAGGGTTAAACATCTATCTGCCACATGAGCAAAAAGGGAATATCTACATAGACCCCGATAAGTTGATAACGTTCGATTACTTCTTTGTGCGCAAGGTGATTTTCGTCAAATACTCGCAAGGCTTCATCGTGATGCCCGGTGGGTTTGGAACGATTGATGAGTTAAGTGAAGCGCTAACGCTCATTCAAACAAAAAAAATTGGGAGGTTCCCAATTGTATTAGTGGGCAAAAAATTCTGGGCCGGCATGATCGATTGGATTAAAAAAGTATTGGTGACAGAGGGCATGATTTCGGCCGAAGACCTGGATTTGTTCAGTTTGGTTGATACACCCGAAGAGGCAGTAAAAGCCATTGACGATTTCTATACACGTTATTTGTTGTCGCCAAATTTTTAAGTTGGTCGGTTTTGGCCTCAAAAAGAAATTTCTGATTTTTGAAACTTTAATCGTAATATTACGATTAAAGGAGTATGGGACTCACCAAAACAGAAGAATTCACTAAAACGCAAAACGAGGTGGCCAATTTGGCGAAGGCCTTGGGACACCCGGCACGCATTGCGATTTTGCAGTACCTCATCAAAACCAAGTCGTGCGTGTGTGGCGATATTGTTGACGAATTGCCCTTGTCGCAGTCTACGGTTTCACAACATTTAAATGAGCTTAAAAAAGCAGGCTGGATAAAAGGCAACATTGAAGGTCCGAGCGTTTGTTACTGCATTGACGAAAAATCATGGAGCAAAGCCAAGAAAACACTGGTTTCATTGTTGGAAAGCTATGATGGTGCAAACTGCTGCTAAACTATTTTTTTGACCTAACCCATCGCAATATTACGATTAACTAAAACATAAATGATATGAAAACGGAAACAGGAGAACAACTAAAGAAAATGGTGAAGGAAAAGTATGGCCAGATTGCTGAACAGAGTAAAACGACCAACGCTACCAGCTGCTGTGGCGCCACAGGTTGTGGCACTATCGACTACAGTGTAATGGCCGATGACTACACGCAATTGAAAGGCTACGTAGCCAATGCAGACCTGGGGCTAGGCTGTGGCTTGCCTACCGAATTTGCGCAAATCAAAGCAGGCGATACAGTGGTAGATTTAGGCTCGGGTGCAGGCAACGATGCCTTTGTGGCACGCTCCATTGTAGGAGAAACCGGAAAAGTTATCGGCATCGACTTCACAGACAAAATGATTGAGAAAGCGCGCGCGAATGCGAAGGCGTTGAACTTTACGAATGTAGAATTCCGCCAGGGTGATATTGAAAATATGCCATTGGCCGGAAACAGTGCCGATGTTGTGGTGAGCAATTGTGTGTTGAATCTCGTGCCGGATAAAAGGCAAGCTTTTGCTGAAACTTTTCGCGTGCTAAAAAAGGGAGGACACTTTAGCGTGTCGGATATTGTACTAGTGGGTGATTTGCCTGAGGGCCTACAAAAAAATGCGGAGCTGTATGCCGGTTGCGTCTCAGGAGCCATCCAAAAAGACGAGTACGTAAAAATCATCAAAGAGGCAGGCTTCACCAACATTACGTTGCAAAAAGAAAAACGCATCACACTGCCCGATGAAATATTAAAAGAATATTTAACACCAGACGCCATGGCGGATTTTAAAACAGGAAGCACCGGCATTTTCAGCATCACCGTCTATGCAGAGAAGCCCGATGCCTGCTGCGCACCCGGATGCTGCAATTAATTTTGTCAGGCGTCATGACGTTTTTCAGATGCCAGGCGCCTACACTTTTTCTTAACTATTAACTTTACAATATAAATTAGAAGTCATCTCAAAAATACAACTCCTGTCAGGTTAAGCTTGTCGAAACCTCAATTTTCAAAACCAGTTACATTCGACTGACTCAGGCTGACAAGACTTCACATATTTTTGAGATGGCTTCAAAACCGAATTTCTATCATGCTCCATCCTACTCTTCAAGCAACAGCCGAAAGCCTTGCGCTACAGTTTGATCAACTACCAACGGAAAGAAAAACGTCACTGACAGAGTTGACCCACTTCATTCAACAATCACCCGCAGGTCAGCCTGTCTATCTCAACTTCATTTGCACACACAATTCGCGCAGGAGTCACATCGCGCAGTTATGGGCACAAGCGGCTGCTCACTATTTTGGTGTAAAAGATATCATTTGTCTTTCGGGTGGAACAGAAGCTACTGCTTTCAATCCTCGCGCGGTAAAAGCGATGCAAGAGGCGGGTTTTCAAATAAACATCGAAGTACCGGGCGACAATCCATTGTATAAAGTGAGCTATTCTCCAAATGCTTCCTCCATTACTGTGTTCTCAAAAAAGTACGATGACCCGTTTAACAACAATCCCGGCTTTGCAGCCATCATGACGTGCTCGCATGCTGATGAGAACTGTCCGCTGGTGTTGGGTGCTAAAGCCCGTATCGCTATCACTTACGATGACCCCAAAGAATTTGACGGCACTCCGCTCGAATCTGCGAAGTATGTAGAACGCGTTCAGCAAATCGGACGTGAGATGCTGTATGCCTTTTCAAAAATAAAAGGCTCCTAGCATTGGGTTGTTCTAATCTGCGTTCCCTGCCTCGGACAAAATAATTCAGGAAATCATAAATCCTGTCGTGGTAAAGACATCGTAGATACCAGCAGTCGTACAAAATTTAATACTTTTATAGCGTTTAAACCAACGACTATACATGGAACACACGTACTACAACCCCGAAGACTTAAAAAAATTTGGCAACATTGGCGAATGGGAAAAAAACCTGGCCGATAAGTTTTTCTCCTACTATGGCGATGTATTCAAAGAAGGCGACCTCACTGCCCGTGAAAAATCGTTGATTGCACTAGCGGTGGCACACACCGTGCAATGCCCCTATTGTATTGATGCCTACACACAAGATTCTTTGGAAAAAGGTGCTACCGAAAAAGGTATGATGGAGGCCATTCATGTAGCAGCCGCCATTCGCAGCGGAGCAACATTAGTCCACGGAGTGATGATGATGAACAAAGCCAAGAAACTATCCATGTGAATTCGTTGTTGGATGGTCGTTAGTCGTTGGCCATACTCTCCGTCAACGAACGAACAACTATCAACCAAGAACGATCAACGACCATTGAAATGATCAAATCACTACACGCGCGCCATCATCAGCTCGCCAATCAGGAACGCCAGGTAGAATTCCTTCAAAATGGAATCTTCAAATCCGGAAAGCTCCCCACCTTCAAACAGAAGATCGAACCACTTGGGCACTTTCCACTGAAGCCGGGCAAGATTGAAATCTTTCAGATGAATATCGGGTACATGTGCAATCAGGTTTGCAAACATTGTCATGTCGATGCCGGCCCCGATCGAAAAGAAATCATGACGCGCGACACCATGCAGCAATGCCTGGATGTATTGACCCACACTACCATTAAGACACTGGATATTACCGGTGGCGCTCCTGAAATGAATCCTGATTTTAGATGGTTTGTGAGTGAAGCACATCGTTTAGGCGTGCAAGAGATTATTGTGCGTTCGAATCTTACTATTATTACTGCCAACCCAAAGTACCACGACTTACCAGAATTCTTCAAAGAAAATAATGTGCGTGTCTGTTCATCGCTGCCTTTTTACAATGCCGATAAAACAGATCGTCAACGGGGCGAGGGCGTATTCAAAGATTCGATCAAGGGCTTGCAGATGTTGAACGAAGTGGGTTACGGTAAAGAAGGCAGCGGGCTGATTCTCGATTTGGTATACAATCCAACCGGTGCATTTCTACCAGGAGACCAAATGCAACTAGAACGCGATTTCAAAAAAGAATTGAAAGGTCATTTTGATATTGATTTCAATAACTTGTTCACCATCACCAATATTCCTATCAGTCGCTTTCTGGACTTTTTAATTGAATCGGGAAATTATGACGACTACATGGAAAAACTCATCAACGCATTCAACCCATCAGCAGTAAGTGGAGTGATGTGTCGCAATACGGTGTCCATCGATTGGCAAGGATTTCTTTATGATTGTGATTTCAACCAGATGCTGGGGCTAAAAACACAAGAAAGCTCAGGACAACACATCAGTTCATTCGATGTTTCAAAATTAGAGCAGCGAGAAATAGTAGTCAGCCAACATTGCTTTGCCTGTACCGCTGGGGCGGGAAGCAGTTGTCAGGGAGCTACTATATGATTCAAGATTCTCAATTCAAAATTGCGAAAAAAACTTTGACAAAATAATCTTGAACTTTGAATGTTGAATTAAGCCATGCGCCCTTACATTTTAAAAGAAACCAATTGGAAAGCCATTCAGGAAACAAAGTTTGAAGTGGCAGTATTGCCGTGGGGTGCTACCGAAGCACACAACAATCATTTGCCCTATGGCACCGATATCATCGAGGCCGAAGAAGTAGCTGCTGAAGGCGCTCATTTAGCATGGGAGAAAGGGGTAAAAGTAATTGTGCTGCCATGCATTCCATTTGGAGTCAACACCGGGCAATTTGATGTAACACTCGACATCAACATGAACCCCAGCACGCAGTTAGCCGTTCTTCACGATGTGGTAGATACACTCAATCGTCAGGGCATTCACAAACTAATCATTTTTAATAGTCACGGAGCCAATCATTTTAACAATGCGATTCGTGAGTTGGGTTTACAATTCCCAGACATGTTTTTGTGCGTATGTACATGGTTTAATGCGGTTGATCAAAAGCTCTTTTTCGAAAACAAAGACGATCACGCAGGCGAAATGGAAACCAGCGTTGTTATGCACCTTCATCCTGAATTAGTGCGTCCGCTTTCTGAGGCGGGGGATGGCAAGGCAAAGAAATTTGTCTTTAAGGCAATGCAAGAAGGCTGGGCCTGGGCTGAACGCAGATGGACGAGTGTCACAAAAGATACTGGCGTAGGCGACCCGAGCAAAGCCTCGGCCGAAAAAGGAAAAAGATTTTTTGAAGCAGTAACACAAAAAGTAAGCACATTTTTTATACAAGTGGCTATCACAGACAAAGATAAATTCTATTCATAAAATCAACTTCTTTGGTTCATTGCCTTATTATCTTAATTCTAAAATCAGAAATCTAAAATCAACTTATGCTCCACGAAATTAAAGAAGCAACTGACTATCTAAAAAAGCATGGTATTGACAATCCTGAAGTGGGCGTCATTCTTGGAACCGGATTGGGAAATCTGTTTGTGAAAGAGATCAAGAATGCTATTGAGATTAATTATAATTCCATTCCTCACTTTCCCGTCTCCACAGTAGAATTCCATAGAGGAAAATTAATTTATGGTGAGATAAAAGGAAAAAAGGTATTGGCCATGCAAGGCCGCTTTCATTACTATGAAGGCTATAACATGCAGAAAATAACATTGCCGGTTCGTGTTATGAAAATGCTCGGTATACAACATCTGTTGATTTCCAATGCTGCCGGCAACATGAACCTCAAATGGAAAAAGGGACAGCTGATGTTAATTGATGACCACATCAACTTGCAACCGGACAATCCACTTCGGGGCGAAAATTTTGAAGTGCTTGGGCCTCGCTTCCCGGATATGAGTGAACCCTATTCAAAAAAGATGAACAAGCTCCTTATCAAAATTGCTAAGGAGAAAAAAATAAAACTGAACGTGGGCGTTTATGTGGCCGTCATTGGTCCCAATTTAGAAACCCGAGCAGAATATCGCTTTTTGAATCGCATCGGTGCAGATGTAGTAGGGATGAGCACCGTGCCTGAAGTATTGGTAGCTAACCACATGGGACTGCCTTGCTGTGCCATTTCTGTTTTAACCGATGATTGTGACCCCGACAACCTTAAGCCTGCTGTCATCTCTGAGATTATTGCTGTTGCTGGAAAGGCGGAAGCGAAATTGACAGAGCTCTATGTAGAATTGATAACGAAACTTTGGAAGTAAATTCTGATAATTTTAAAATTTGAACGTCTCGCCAAGAACAGCAGAGAGAAGTTGGTTTTGAGATTCCTTCTGATTCACATAACTGCTCCCTTGAAACAAAAAGCCAGTAGCCTTTTTTGTTTCGGGATCCACCAACCAAAATTCTTTAACTCCGAATTTCTCGTACAGGTTTTTCTTACTAACTGAGTCATACTTTTTGTTTCCCGGAGATAGTATCTCAATGATAAGGTCTGGTATTCCCTTGAGTCCCTTTTTGTCGGTACGAAGCGAATTACTTTTCGAGATAAAAATCAAATCAGGTTGAACCACATTCGAGTATTCGTCTAAATACAAATCAACCGGAGCAAAATACACTTTCCCCAGTCCCTTCCTTTTTACAAAAGACGCAATTTCGAGAAACAGGTCGCCAGCAGTTTCCTGATGGTCAGGAGTTGGGGAAGGTGCCATAAACAACTGATTATCGATTACTTCTGCCAAAGTACCTTCAGGCAGCATTTGAAATACTTCAAATGCTGTGCGTGGTGGTTTAATGAATTCCTTTTGCATGAAGTAAATCTACTAAAAATCTCAAAATTTAAACATCACAAATCTTAATCGCTTTCTTCAGCGACTTTAGTTTATTGGGCTTGGCCGGAATAAATTCTTGTGCCACAAATCCGGTGAAGCCCGTGTCAACGATGGCCTGCATGATGGCTGGGTAGTGAAGCTCTTGCGTATCGTCAATCTCATGACGACCGGGAACTCCTCCTGTATGAAAATGGGAAATGTATTTAATGTTTTTACGAATAGTCGCAATTACATCGCCCTCCATGATCTGCATGTGATAGATATCATAAAGCAGCTTAAATTCCTCCATTCCCAGTTTCTCGCAAAGTTGTACGCCCCAACTAGTGTAGTCACACTGATAGTCTTTATGGTCTACTTTGCTATTGAGTAGTTCCATGCTCACCGTCATTTTATATTGAGCGGCTACTTTCAGCACTGGTTCTAATCCACGAGCACAATTTTCTAAACCTTCTTCCTTTGAAAGTCCGTTGGCATTGCCGCTGAAGCAAATGACATTTTTCAACCCGGCCTCTGCCGCTTTCGGAATATTGAGAGTATAATCTTTCAAAAGTTGTTCATGAAAAGCAGGATTGTTAAATCCTTTTTGCAATCCCCAATCATTGGCATACGCCATCGCGCAGGTAAGTCCATACTTCGCGGCTGTGGCCCATTGCGTTGAATTGAGCAGGTCAATGGATTTAATACCCATTTTCTTTGCAGCCGCACATAATTCATCAAGGGGAATATCACTATAACACCATTGACAGGCAGAGTGGTTGATTTTCCCCTTTACTGCCTCTGGCAAAGCGGTCATGGATTTTGCCATTTGAGGTAAAGCGACTGCTCCGAGAGCCGTAGCTGCCATTTTTCTAATTGCTTGATTTCGGTTCATGTGAAATATTTGAGACTTCTATTTACCATTAATGAATGAAACTTTCAACTAGTTTTCGAATTGCTTGATAACAAAATGGTTTAGGTAAAATCATTTACCTTTACTTAAAATAAGTTTATGGAAACAACTATCCGAATAAACACAGATTTATTAACACCAGAAATTATGGAAGGAATAAAAAAAATGTTCCCTCATAAAACAGTTGATATTACAATTCAATCGGCAGATGATACTGAATATATTTTGAGCAATCCAAGGTATGCCAATGAACTAAACGAACGTATTGAAGAATACAAAAGAAAAAAAGAAGCTATTTCTCTGAAACTCGATGAGTTGTTATGAGAACTATTGAGTTTGTTCCTAAGGCCTTCAAAGAATAACAAGATTGGATTCAACTCGATCGGAAAATGGCTCTTCGAATTGGAGATCTGGTCAAGGATATACTTCGGAGTCCGTTTGAGGGATTGGGTAAACCTGAACCCTTAAAGCATCAATTCAAAGGAACTTGGAGCAGGCGGATCGACCAAGAACACAGATTGATTTACTCTGTTACCGAAACATCGATCGTGATTTACTCTTGTAATTCACATTACGTCTAAATTAGCTATTTTTCATTTCGAACCACAACTCCGTCCTTCATCACCCATTTCACCTTTCTCAAATCAGAAATAACATTCGATGGGTCGCCCGACACAATCAATAAATCAGCTTTCAGTCCTTCTTTAATAGCACCAACCTGTTGATCCAAATGAAAAGCTTTTGCATTTATGGTGGTTGCTGCTTTTAGAACCTCCATTGGCTTCATGCCATATTCAACCATCAACTCCATCTCCAACGCATTTTCACCGTGCGGGAAAACACCCACGTCTCCGCCCATACCAATGGCAACCCCAGACTCCATGGCCGCTTTAAAACTTTTTTTCTTGTTCACAATATTAGCCGGGTCTGGCGCAACTCCCTTTTTCCAACCACGATATTGAGTAATCATATCTACTGCCGCCAGTGTGGGAATAAATGTGACGTTGTGTTCCTTCATCAGCTTGCCCGTTTCCACATCAATAAAATCGCCATGCTCAATCGTCTCAGCACCGGCCATCACAGCTCTTCGAATGGCTTCTTTTGACTTAGCATGACAAACCATTACGCGGCCACTGCTTCGCGTCACTTCGTTGATGAGTTTTAGTTCTTCCAACGTAAACGAAGGCTGGTCTTCCCCATTTATTCCCCATCGATAATCGGCATAAATTTTTATGAAGTCGGCACCTTTACCTATTTGATCGCGCACCACACGTACTAAATCATTGCCATCGGCAGCTTCCGCACCCAACATAATTTCTTGATCATGATCGTATCCCTTTGGACCGTATGAGCCTGTAGAGACAATGGCTCTGCCTGCCACCATTAACCGCGGCCCTGGAATTATTCCTTCATTTATCGCGCGCTTCAAAGCTACATCAGAATAACCTGCCCCTTCAGTTCCTAAATCTCTTGCAGTAGTGAAGCCAGCCATTAGCGTGTTTTTGGCATGCACCGTAGCACGTGCTGTGCGATAAGCATCTGTCTCTTTCAATACTTGTGTGTCCCAGTCGGTGATATTGTAAGGATAAAGTAACAAGTGTGAGTGCCCTTCAATTAAACCAGGAAGCAATGTTGAGTTTGGATAATTGATTTTGATGGAGCCAACCGGCTCTTTTATTTTCTCTTTTGGTCCGATCGAAATAATCTTGTCTGCCTCCACAACCACTGCCCAACCGGTATGCGTGACCTCACCATCGAAGATGCGATCGGCAGTCAGATAATAGCTTTTTGGAGTTTGAGCAAAAAGAATGTTTGCCGAAAGCAACAAAAATGAAGTTAGAATTTTCATAAGGTAGAATTGAAAAAGAAAAGATACCTGATTTTACACAAAAAAAAACCCCCTTCAATGATGAAAGGGCTTTGAGCGATTTTATTAGGCGTCTGACGCCTCATGCGAAAAATCAAATTGCTTTCAGCGCAGACTCGTAGTTCGGTTCTTCTCCAATTTGGGGAACCAGTTCAGTGTACTTGACTTTTCCCTCTCCATTAATTACAACCACGGCACGGGCAAACAATCCCGCGAAAGCGGAATCCAACAACTCCACACCATATAATTTTCCAAATCCGCGACTACGGAAATCAGAAACGGTAATAGCTTTGTCAATTCCCTCTGCCCCACAAAAACGCTTTTGTGCAAAGGGCAAATCTTTAGAAATACATAATACCACTGTATTGTCAATCGAAGCTACTCGCTTATTGAATTCGCGGACGGATGCTGCACAAACACCGGTGTCAACACTGGGAAAAATATTGAGTACCACGTTTTTTCCCGCAAAGTCTTTCAATGATACGTCTTTCATGTCGTTTGCGGTGAGAACAAATTCAGGTGCTGGAGTACCTGTGGATGGAAGTTCGCCAATGGTGTTGGCAGGATTGGGTCCTAGTTTAGTTTGAGCCATAAAAAAATAATTTAGAACTTAGAATATAGAATTTAGAATATGAGCTAGCGAATTCGGTCGGAGTCCCTCACCATTTTTTCGTCTTTGCGAATAAAACGCAACGAAATCCAATTGAATGCTACGGCAGCGAATGTTCCCCATAAGTTTAGTCCTAAATGGCCATCGGCAAATTTCTTTGCCAGTGGATTAAAAAACAAAACCATTGCTATCATAACAAGAGCGAGCACCAAAGAGTTAAGCGTACCCAGCTTTATTTGTGTAATTCTATTTTCAAATTTCAAAATGCTCATTACGGCAATAGTGGCCGCGGTAGCCATTAAAACCGCGGTTATCACATAAGGAAAATAAGTGGTCGATCGGGCTTCTCCCGATACAATTGTGTAGTGTAATGGGTACAGCTGGTGCGAATCACCGGTCGTGGCATCCACAAAAATGCCGATTGGTAAAAATAGGCATATCGCCATACAAACAACCACCAAACCCAGAAACACCGTTTGAAGTCTTTGCCACATAATCAGGTTAATTTAACTTGCAGCAAAAGTAGTAAAATGGCCTCACGCTACAAGCGCCAGGCTGCAGGCTTGTGGCTTGCAGCATGAAGCTTGTAGCCAAAATTATTCCCCGAATGAAAACAGCCTACATAATAGACATCCTGCGCACACCTATTGGCAAATATGCAGGCACACTGGCCTCCGTTCGACCAGATGATCTTGCGGCTCATGTGATTAAGAAATTAATAGAAAGGAATCCGGCAATCAATACAGCTGAAATTGAAGATGTTATTTTTGGCGCAGCGAACCAGGCAGGTGAAGACAACCGAAATGTGGCGCGCATGGCTTTACTACTGGCGGGACTCCCCACATCCGTGGGAGGTGCAACCGTCAATCGCTTGTGTGCTTCCGGTCTTCAGGCCATTATGGATGCCAGTCGTGGAATACTGAATGGAGACGGATCCATTTACATTGCCGGAGGCGTGGAGAGCATGAGTCGTGCACCGTTTGTGATGGGGAAATCAGAAGAAGCATTTTCCCGCAAACAGGAAATTTTTGACACCACCATCGGCTGGCGATTTGTCAATTCCAAGCTTTCAAAATTGTACCATCCCTATTCGATGGGCGAAACGGCTGAGAACGTAGCCGAAAAATGGAAAATTTCAAGGGAACAACAGGATGCCTTTGCACTGGCATCCCAACAAAAATATGCTGCGGCTGCACACGCCAAAAAATTTGACAATGAACTTGTTTCGATCTCTATTGCAAAAGGCAAGGAGACTATCGAATTCAACAAAGATGAATACCCCCGTGAAACATCTTTGGAAAAATTAGCTCAACTAAAACCCGCTTTCAAAGAAGGAGGATCAGTGACAGCCGGAAATTCTTCGGGTATTAATGACGGTGCAGCTGCTTGCCTAATAGCGAGTGAGGAAACAGTTAAAAAATTAAATTTAAAGCCATTAGCTCGTGTCCTATCAATGGCCATCGCGGGCGTTGATCCAGCTTATATGGGTGTTGGTCCAGTGCCCGCCACACAAAAAGCGTTACAGCGTGCTGGTTTAAAAATTTCAGATATTGGTTTAGTGGAATTAAATGAAGCCTTTGCTTCTCAATCATTGGCTTGTATAAATGACCTTGGGCTCAATCCCGAAATAGTAAATGTTAATGGAGGTGCCATTGCCATCGGACATCCATTAGGCTGCAGTGGAGTTCGCATTTCTGCTACACTTATTCATGAAATGCAAAAGAGAAAAGTAAAGTACGGACTGGCCACAATGTGTATTGGCGTGGGGCAAGGGGCGGCACTGGTTTATGAGAATTTATGAGATTCTTTTTCGAAATTTCTTACAACGGCACCAACTACCACGGCTGGCAAAACCAGGCCAATGCGGTGGGCGTGCAAGAAGTAGTGGAAAGTGCGTTGTCCAAAATATTCAGAACGAAAATAGAAATAGTGGGCAGTGGCCGAACCGATGCTGGGGTGCATTGCGTACAACAATTTTTCCATGCGGATATCGAAAAAGAATTTGATGAACCAACGTGGCTGATTAAGTTAAATTCGCTTCTCCCCAGAGACATCGCCATTCGCTCGATCCAACCCGTTAAAGCAGAAGCGCATGCCCGATATGATGCCTTTGAACGATCGTATGAATACAAGATCACGAGGGTGAAGGATCCATTATTGATTGGTCAGGCCTACTATTTTTTTAAATCGCTCGATGTGCCAAACATGAACCGAGCGGCTGCGTTACTAGTGGGCGAACACGACTTTGAATGCTTCAGCAAGGTGAAGACGGATGTAAATCACTTTATTTGTACCCTCAAAAAAGCAAACTGGAATCAAAAAGGAGATTTGCTTGTTTTCTACGTCACTGCGAATCGGTTTCTGAGAGGGATGGTTCGAGCCATAGTAGGAACTTTGTTAGATTTAGGCACTGGAAAAATTACAGTGAAAGAATTTGAAGAAATTGTAAAAGGTAAAGACCGAAAAAAGGCCGGCATGAACGTGCCGCCCGAAGGGTTGTATTTGGTAAGTGTAAGATATCACAAGAAAATATTTTTAAACTGAAACATAGTCGTTTGACCGCGATTTGCTTTCGCGAAAAGCGGTCTGCCGACTAGAAGGTGAGGTCATGGAAAAAGAAAAAGTAAGTAGCGGAAATATCATCGATTTTAAAGTGCTCAAACGCATCATGCAGTTTGTGAAGCCTTACAAAGCGCGCTTTTACTTTGTTATCGTGCTCACGTTCTTATTGGGGATTCTCACACCGATCAGGCCGTTGCTTATACAGCACACGTTGGATGCGCACGTGCAATATGGCAACTATTGGACGATGGTAAATATCATGTTGATCATTCTAGGTTTATTGGTCGTGCAATCGGTTGTACAATATGCCCACACTTATATTTCAGGACGAATTGCGCAATTCATTATTCGAGATATCCGAATTCAACTGTATGAACATTTGATCAAACTTCGATTACGCTTTTTTGATAAGACTCCCATAGGCAGATTAGTGACTCGTACCATTTCAGATGTTGAAACCCTGTCTGACGTGTTTAGCGAAGGGCTAGCAGCTATGGCCAGCGATTTACTTCAAATCATTTTCATCTTAGCTTTCATGTTTTGGATCGATTGGAAGTTAACGCTGGTAAGCCTTTCTACTATTCCATTGATGTTACTCGCCACCTACGTCTTTAAGGAGAAAATAAAAGTAGCTTTCAACGATGTGCGCAATGCCGTTTCAAATTTGAATTCATTTGTACAAGAGCACATTACAGGGATGAACATCGTGCAGATTTTCGGGAGTGAGAAGAAAGAGTTTGAGAAATTTAAAGAAATTAACAAGGAACATCGCGAGGCACACCTGAGATCCGTCCTTTATTACTCGGTCTATTTTCCGCTAGCAGAAATCATTATGGCTATGGGCACGGGCTTGCTGGTTTGGTATGGTGCAAAAGGCATAATCAACATGGAGGCAACGGGCATCACCATTGGCAAACTGGTTTCTTTCATCATGTTCATCCAACTATTTTTCAGACCCATCCGAATGATTGCAGATCGATACAACACATTGCAAATGGGTATAGTGGGTTCATCTAGAATTATCAATTTACTGGATGATCAAGCGGACATTATGCCAAATGGAACGGTGACGCCCAGCGATATAAAGGGCCAGGTAAAGTTTGACCATGTTTGGTTTGCTTATAATGATGCCGACTATGTCTTGAAGGACATCAGTCTTGACATAAAACCAGGGGAGACCATCGCTTTAGTGGGCGCAACAGGTGCTGGAAAGTCGTCCATCATCAACCTGTTAAACCGTTTTTACGAGATCAGCCGGGGATCCATTCAAGTGGACGGCCGTGACATAAAAGAATTTGACACCGCCTCACTCCGAAAAAACATTGGCGTGGTCTTGCAAGACGTTTTCCTTTTCTCAGACACGATTCGATACAATATCACACTCGGAAACAAAGAAGTTACCGATGAGATGATCCTACATGCTGCCGATCTGGTTGGCGCCCGGAAATTTATCGATCGACTGCCGGGTGGGCTAGATTACAACGTGATGGAGCGTGGAGCGACCATTTCCGTGGGCCAACGACAACTATTGTCTTTTATCCGCGCCATGGTTTATGATCCCAAAATATTGGTGTTAGATGAGGCCACCTCTTCGGTAGATAGTGAAACAGAAGAGATGATTCAAAATGCGATTTCAAAAATGATGACAAATAGAACGTCTATTGCAATCGCCCACCGATTGTCTACGATTCAAAAGGCAGATAAAATTATCGTTTTAGATAAGGGAGAGATCAAAGAATCGGGTAGCCATGATGAACTTTTGGCGAGCGATGGTTTCTACGCCCAACTGCACAAAATGCAATACAAAGAAATAGCTTAGCATCTGGCGCAGGGTACACGACAGTTTTGCTTAAGGTGAATAGCTCAATGGTGTGCTTTGTGCAACCTTTGAGCACTTAGTGGTTTGCATTTTTACCACAGGGAACACAAAGAAACCACAAGGGTCACGGAGAAATGCAAAACTGTCGTACACCCCACTGGCACACGCCACTGAATACATTTGCGCAAAAGGGTTATATTTGCTCTAATGTCTCCTTCCAAAATCTTCTGGGTAACCATTCTCTTGCTTATTTCAATAAGCCAGCATGTATTTTCTCAAGTTGGAAAGAGCGCTCGGAGTACAAAATACCGGATTCCAAAAGTGTCGCGAAGCAAAGCAATTACGATCTGCCCTATTTTCCAAAAAAGTAAATACCCTTATCAGGGAATTGGGTTCAAGGTTGGCGATCCAGTTGCCCTGACCTACAAATTCTATCCCAGTAAGAATTGGGCGTTTGCTGTAGATGGTGGCAAAGCTTCAAGTGGACTTTACAATAAGTATTATCGGGGGCTGTTCGAGAATGTTAAGAACGAGGCAATAGCTGACGCGATAAAAAAAGACCCACTGATTGATACGGTGGGCAATGCTCAGGCAGCTCGTTACCTGACCCATACTATTTCCGGTGATTGGTTTCTGGAAACGAAATTCATGTACCAATGGAATGCAGAAAAGATATCAAAGGGTCTGCAACTGTATGTTGGGGCAGGATGGCAGTGGAGAAATACGAGCCTCACGTATGAGTACCTCTACGAAAATGGGCGCGTTGAATCAAAGAACGGCCGAATCTCTGAAAACAGGTTTACTTATGGCGCGGTTGTCTTACTGGGTTTTGAATACTCCTATTTTACTCTTCCCGTGTCTGCTTTTATCGAAGTTGAGATGTTTACCGATGCCTTTGTTGACCCAGGCTACCAACGGTTTCAGGGTGGTGTTGGGCTTCGTTACATTTTCTGACTCTTTATTTTTCCTTTCTTAGCATACTATTCTTTTTGCTGTACAAGAAGTAAATCACAAGCCCAAAAAGCAACCAACCCACCGCCATCAGTTTAGTATTGTCATCCAACGACAAGATCAACGCGGAGCAAACAACAATCCCGAGAATGGGAACTAATGGAACTAATGGAGTTTTAAATGGCCGAACCGCTGCTGGATTTTTCACCCGCATTACCCAGATGCCAGCGCATACGAGCACGAACGCGAACAAAGTACCGAAACTGGTTAGATCACCTGCCACACTTCCTGGAACAAAGCCTCCAAAAAGGGAAACGAATATCAATAAAATCCAATTTGCCTTATGAGGGGTGCGAAAGGTTGGGTGAAGTTCGGAGAATACAGGTGGAACAAGACCATCTTTAGACATTGAATAGAATACGCGCGACTGCCCCATCAACATTACTAAAATCACTGAGGAGAACCCGGCCAAAATAGCCACAGTGATAAGTGTCGACAGCCACTCAAAGCCTGGCATGTAATTTTTAATCGCATAAGCTACCGAAGCCTCCTTACCTGCAACTTTAAACTCTTGCCAGTTTGCAAGACCAGTAAGAACATGAGAGAACAACACAAACAAAACCGTGCAAATCACCAGCGATCCAAGAATTCCAATCGGCATATCGCGCTTCGGGTTCTTGGCTTCTTGTGCAGCAGTTGATACTGCGTCAAAACCGATAAAAGCAAAAAACACAATCCCGGCTCCCCCGAGAATTCCTCCCCAGCCATGCCTATTCCATGACTCATGACCACTCATATCTGCTGGAATCGTAAAGGGAGTATAATTTGCTTCGTTGATAAAACCCCAACCTAGTGCAATGAAAAGTACTACAATTGAAACTTTAACAACTACAATAATGGAGTTAACAGTTGCCGATTCTTGTGTCCCTTTTATCAACAGAAGAGTGAGTAAAAACAAAATAAGAATAGCGGGTAAGTTGACAATACCACTTACTCCATTTAGCGATGTTTCCCATGGAGAGTGACACCATTCATAAGGAATTCGTCCCCCCAACAGACTATTTAAATATTCACTCCACGCAATGGAAACGGTCGCTGAAGCAAGGGCGTATTCTAAAACCAACGCCCAACCGATTATCCAGGCAATGAATTCCCCCATCGTTACATAAGCATACGCGTAGGCACTACCAGCAATAGGAATCATAGAAGCAAACTCTGCATAGCACAGACCTGCAAAAGCACATCCAATGCCCGCCACGATATAAGAGATAACCACAGCAGGACCCGCTGCATCGCCTGCTGCTGCGGCTGTTCGAACAAAGAGCCCAGCGCCAATAATCGCGCCAATGCCCAAGGCAATCAGGTTCATTGGCCCAAGCGTACGCTTCAACCCTTTTGAAGAATCACCGCCCGACTGTGCCATCAATTGTTCCAAAGGCTTCTTAATAAATAAACTCATGCAAATCGAATTAAGTAAATAGTAGCCCTAAAAATATAAATAATAATGAATTTTTCATGCGATTAGATGAACGCTGGCAATCCATCAGGTTAAATGGGAAAAGTTGAAAATGATGGATTTATTGTTTCGCCTTCGAAGGATCAAAACGCACTTTCACTAACACCTCACTTTCAACAGGGGTATTGTCTTCGAGCGTAGGCGACCAGCTTGGTCCTTCTTTTACAAGTCGTAAGACCTCGTCATCACAACCATAACCCAAGCTTTTGACCACGCTGAATTCATCGAGTGCACCATCGGTTCGAACGGTGAACTTAACAGTCACCCTTCCCTTTATTTTTTTTGTTATTGCTTCAACCGGATAACGTAGACTATTCTCCAGGTATTTATCATACGCCTTGCGGCCTCCAACTGGCTCTGCTAATCTGACAACGGGAGGGTTTTGACTATCGTCACGGGCTGCCGCACCCGTAACAACTACTTCACTAAGTTGTGTGAGGTCTGGCCCCAAATTTATATTCACTTCTTTCTGGTTGCCTACCTGCACTGCTTTGGTCTGAAATCCCACAAAAGAAAAAACAAGCGTAGGGTTGCTGGCGTCAATAGCAATCTGATACTTGCCATTCATGTCCGTCACGGCACCATCTGTGGTACTTTGTATAACTACATTTACACCAGGCAAAGGCTGCCCATCCTCCGAAGACAATACTTGGCCACGAATGAGTTGCCCGTCAAGACTCTTTTTCCTTGAGCCTTGATTAGCAGCAGCTATGTCAATTGTGCTCTTATTCATTGGTGCGATCGGCTGAGCAGATGCCGCTCTTTCGGACTTCGCCAGCTCAGTCACCTTAGCTTCTTTTTCTTCACTAACTCCCTGCACAGCTTTTTTTTCTTCAGCCATGTCCATCAAAGCTGTATGTTTTTCTCCCTCTTCAGCAGCGACTGGCTCCGATTCTTTGGCAACGGTTTCGACTAATTTGCTTCCGGCAATCTGTTTTGGTTTTTCAGCAAGTAGCTTCGATGAAGGTGTAGCAACCGGTTGCCGAATGGCACCAATAGAATCAGGCTCTTTCTGGGGTGGTGCAGGCATTTCCTTTTTTGTATCCACTTCTTTTGTAAGGGCAAGGTTCTCTTTTTCTTCGTTTGGAATCAGCTGATTTGCCGCCCAAAAAACACTCAGTATGATAAAAAGTGAAGCCGCTATTCGCAAAGGCCAAACCCATTTGTTTGTGCGCTTTCCCTCGCCAACTATTGTCTGTTCTTTGCTCGCTTGTTCCGGGGCGGCCGCGGAAGCCATTTCAGCTTGCCCAAAAGACGCTACGCTTTTCTGTTCAATCTGATATTGAATGGATTTTTTCAATTCATTCAGATCTTCTGAGAAATCCTTGGCGGAAATCGTATCAGCGCCTTCTAGCGCATCTGCCAGAAAAGGATCTGACAATGCCTTTCTTTCCAACGAGTGCATCTCGCTGGGGGTTAGTTCTCCCTTCCTGTATTTTTCAATATCGTCTTTCCAATCATTCATTTTGCTCCATGCAAATTTTCAAATTTCGTTTGCCGTTTTGTATATAACTCTTCACCTTATTCAAGTCAAATCCCGTTAGCCCCGTTATTTCCTTGTAGCATTTCTCCTGCAAATAAAACAATCGAACGCACTGCTGCTGATCATTTACCAATTGATCGATACACTTCTCCAATTTACTAAGATTTTGCTCCATTTCGGGCTCTTCATCTAGATGCAGTAAGAACTGGTTTTCCACAAGTTCGGGTGAAAATCCCTGCTTGCCCTCCGGAAAGCTTATGGAGGAGGGCTTTGCCTTCTGGGCGCGTAGCTGCATCAAGCAATGATTTCGAGCCGTTATATAAAGCCAACTTTTGAAGTTTTCTACGTCATGGGTTAATAGGGTGGCAACGAGTTTTTCAAAAAGCTGCATCATCGCATCCTTTGCCTCATCCCTGTCTTTTAAGTACTTCAGGCAAACGCCATATACAAGCGAAGTGTAGCGAGCATACAATTCTCCCCAATACTCCAATTCTCCAGACTCTTTATAAAGTCGAAGTAGTTCCATGTCTGTATGTGAATGACCCCGCACGTGTTAATTCTATTTTCTGGATTCTTTTATGGAAACCGAAAGATAGCTGCATCTCATTATAAAATATACACTATCTAAGTTATGTAAAAGCAATTTTCGATGTTGATTGTTCTCTTAATGCTTTCCCTTGGCTTCATGGCCTCAGAGGAAAGAGTGATTTCGGGCGAACTAGTTCCCAAAGAAGACAGTGGCCGCATTCGATATGATCTTCTTAAGTGTGGAAGAGATGACAGAACTTGCCCAAGCGGCAAAGGGCACCGACAAAGAGGGGTATCATTCAGAATTTCTCAATTTTTTAAAGGCAACCATGCCATTGGCAAAACGCTAGAATTCAAAGTAAATCTTGGTCGGTGCAGGTAGACCCTACCAAGATTTTTTATTTACTTTATTTGAGGCTAACTTGCCTTCAATGGAGAACCCCGTGCAGATAAGCGTGATTATCATCACGTTCAATGAGGAAAAAAACATTGGAAGGTGTATTGATTCGGTGAGATCGTTTGCTGATGAGGTTATCGTAGTGGATTCTTATTCGAAAGACAACACGAAACAAATTTGCCTTGAGAAACAAGTTCGTTTCGTGGAGCACCCTTTCGAGGGTCACATTCAACAGAAAAACTTTGCTCTATCGCTGGCCACGTTTGATCATGTCTTTGCCATCGATGCCGATGAGTACTTGTCCGTTCAACTCGCCAACTCCATCGTAAAGGCAAAAAAAGAGTGGGTGGGCCAGGCGTACAAAATGAACAGGCTGTCCAGTTACGGTGGTAAATGGATTAAACACGGCAGTTGGTATCCAGATCAAAAGATACGTCTATGGAATAAGCGGTTCGGAAGTTGGGGTGGAGAAAATCCACACGATAAAGTGATTCTTTCCAAAGATAGCAGAGTGACTCATCTTCAAGGAGATTTGATGCATACTGCCTACCAAGATGGGCATGAAACACTCACTAAAATTCAACAGTATTCATCGATTTTTGCAAGGGAGAATGTAGGTAAACGATCTACCTCTATTTCAAAAATAGTTGGCCATACTTTTTTCTCGTTTTGCAAGAGTTACTTCATCAAAGTCGGATTTTTAGATGGCTTTGAAGGGCTAGCCGTAGCGGCTGCGGAAGCAAACCACGTATTTTATAAGTACGCTAAGCTATATGAAGCCAATAAAAGAGCTGGCATCGGCAAACGAATCATCATTAGTAGAACTGACAACCTGGGAGATGTAATCCTTACGCTGCCTGTTGCCGGCTATTTAAAAAAAACAATTTCAGGCAGCGAAATTTACTTCATCGGAAAGAAATACACAGAGTCAGTAATCAGGCAATGCACTTATATCGATCATTTTCTAGATCGGGAAGAAATTCTTAAGAACCCCTCACTGCTTGCTTCGGTTAAGGCCGACACTATCTTGTTTGTTTACCCAGATCAAGAATTGGCCGCACTTGCGAAGCGTTTTAAAATACCCAATCGAGTTGCCACAGCGCATCGGGTATTCAACTGGTTTTACTGCAATCGGCTGGTTAATTTTAGTCGCCTGAATTCAGAACTGCACGAAAGTCAGTTGAACTTTAAATTGTTGAGCCCCTTCCGGCTAAAAACAAACCCCGACTTCGCGCAGTTGATGGCAAACTATGGGCTACAGGCTGTTCCAAAAGATTTTGGTCATTTACTTGATCCCACCAAGTTCAACCTAATCATCCACCCTAAATCAAAAGGAAATGCGAGAGAATGGGGTCTTGCCAATTACCAATCACTAATAAGGCAACTTCCCAGCGAACACTTTTGCTTTTTTATCACGGGTCTAAAAGACGAAGAAAATAGTATCAAAAAGGAAATGCCTGAATTGTTGACGACAGAGGGCGTACACAACCTAATGGGGCAGTTTTCTTTGGAAGAATTGGGTGCCTTTATCAACAAAGTTGATGGACTCGTCGCGTCAAGTACGGGAGTCCTTCATCTGGCGGCTGCACTTGGAAAATTTTCTGTGGGCTTATTCCCGCCTTTAAAGCCAATACACCCGGGAAGATGGGGGCCAATAGGAAAACAGGCAAGTCACTTTGTTGCCGATAAGGCTTGCTCGGATTGTAGAAAAAGTAGTGACTGCGCTTGTATGCGCATAATCACCGTATCGCAGGTGGCGTCTCGTTTGTTGTTGGCCTCAAAACAAAAACATTTGGCAGTTCAAGAAAATTCGGTGGCCGGCTAGTAGCGTTTGCTTTATTAGAATAAACGACTGTTCTTCCTTTTTTAATGAGCTGGTTTTGCGTGAAACAATGGAATGTTTTATAACTGATTTAGCAGTTTTTCAAACAATTGACACTGTAAATTATGGCTGTACTGACTAGCACATAATTGAGCGTTGGCACCTAGGCTACTTCTTTCACTTGGGCTATGGTAAAGAGAATAAATATGATCGGCCAATTTTTCAGCATCACACGGATCAAATAAAAGTCCCGCATTGCCGTTGTCTAGAAGCTCAGGTGTGCCCCCAGAATTAGTGCCCACCACGGGTAACCCCGATGCCATCGCCTCTACGGTTACCATGCCTATTGGCTCAGACAATGAAGGCATTACAAAAACGTCTAATGCCGCAAAAGCCAATGGCACATCCTTTACAAATGGTTTAAAATAAACTTCATTTTGCAAGCCATATATATTTGTAAGGCGTACTAGTTCTGCCAAATAACCCTCCTCTCCGAGCGTTTCTTCACCTACGAAAACCGCTTTTATTGGCAGCCCTTTGTCTTTAAGTATTTTAATAGACTCTATCAATGATCCTTGCGCCTTTTGTCTGTCTATCCTGCCAATAGTGCCGACTATAAATTCATTTAGTGGTAAGGATAGTTCCTTCCGGGATTGCTCCCTTTTCTCGGCATTGGCTTTGCTGAACAACTCTATCTCCACACCGAGGGGTATAACGGTTATTTTGTCTAGAGGCAAAACCGTGTTTGCCATCAACTGGCTTTTTAAATAATTAAGTGGTGTGATCCAAGCATCTAGTCTGCGATAGAAAAAAGAATGATAAAAATCTTTCTTATTCAACACCAGTTGCATTTGTTGCCAGTAAACAATCCGGAGGCTTTGACCGGAAAAAATCTTTGCCCACACACTCATATAAAAATGATGATAATGGCCAATGACCACAATATTGATTTGTTGCCTGGAGAGCGTTCTTGATAGTTGATAAGCTGTGCGAAAGGAGAAATGTTTCGTGTGTGTACCCAATTCCATTTTCTCGATGCCATGAATGGCGGCCTCATCCGCTAGTCGGGTATTGCTTTCACAAAACAATATGGGCTGAAGCCCACGCTCTTTTAGCCACCTACATAGTCTTAGATTATTGATTTCTAATCCACCCCAGGCACGAGAGCCACAAAAAAAACCTACTTTCATTGATTCTAGTGAGTAATTTTAAGTTAATTGCTAACGCAATATTAATAAAATTGCCTGTGGGTCGAGTACTTGATTGTTTCGCGTTCTTTAACGAACTAGACTGGATGATCTGGTAGATATTTTTGTGCTGGTGGAGGCCACCAAGACATTTCAAAAGAAACCAAAACCACTTTACTATTCAGAAAAAAAGGAACGGTTTGCTCGATTTGCAAGAACATATCCATCCACTAAACTAGTTGTTCGCGTTGAATATCAAAAAGTCCATTTCGGTAGTACTTCCCAACTATAACGGAAGAAATTTGCTGGCAGCAAACCTACCTTCTGTGTATACTGCGCTTCATAAGGCTGGAATTGACCATGAAATAATCGTTGTCGATGACGCCTCAACCGATGAGTCGATCATTTTTTTAAAAGAAAATTTTGAAGATGTTAAGGTTGTTGCTCAAAAAACAAATCGTGGCTTTTCACCAACCATTAATAAAGGAATAGAGCTAGCAACAAAAGATCTCGTCCTATTGTTAAACACTGACGTTTCATTGCTACCCGATTATTTTGAGCATTTGTTTCCCTATTTCGACCACCCAGATACATTTGGCGTTTGCGGCCGCTTCATTGGCCTAAAAGATGACAAAATACAAGAGGCAGGAAAGTACCCTCGATTTTTGGGTTCAAAAAAAATGCAGCCTTTTAATTTCTATGTAACCAACCCATCGACCCTGGTGACAACTCTTTTTCTTTCTGGCGGAGGTGCCTTGGTCGATCGCGAAAAATTGAATATGCTTGGTGGCTTTGATGAAATTTATGCTCCCTTCTATTATGAAGATACTGATCTGTCAGTGAGGGCATGGCGGCTAGGCTGGCGATGCTACTATGAACACAATGCGGTTTGCAGGCATCCAGCCTCTACCACTATTAATAAGTTCAATAAAAAAAGAAGGATTTGGATAACGACACAGCGAAACAAGCTTATTTTTCATTCTTTACATTTGAATACTCAATCAAAATTGTTTTGGTATTCAAGACAAGCAATAACTCTTGTCATACAGGCGGTGGCACTTCGATGGAAGTATCATATTGCCTTTCTTAATTACCTCAGAAAAAGATCAGAAATAAAGAAATCCAAAAAACGGCTTCTAGATTCGTGCAAGGCACCTATACCTTTGGAAATCATAGCGGAGCGGATAATTGAAGATATCGGTAAGGCAGGTGTAGTTGTAAAAGCAAACACTTGAATTTGTTCCCGCAATCTGCCCCTCAAGGAACTATGAGTTATCGACCTGAAAAGACAGCTTAGTCCGCGATATTCCTTAATATAAATGCTGCCTGATCTCCTTCCTTTTTCTTATTTAGCCTTTTTGCCAACCTCGAGAACTGCAGTCTTTTAATTTTTTCCGCCAGAGTTTTTTTATTCGTTTGGTAAATCAGTGGCTCATTCCTTTGATAGCCCTCGCTTGCGGTAAATTGATGATGTGTTGAATCATACTCAATTTTCTCTATTTTGAGCTTCGCTTTCAAGGACATAGCCAGAAGACTCTGCGTGGACTGTATAATAAAGTGTCGTGGTGCATCTAGCTGAAACCAATTAATCCCGTATCTATTCCAGGCAAAGCAAGGCACAACTGGTGTTCTGATGATACAAATACCATCAGGTGCCAATAGTTTCTTTGCTTGCGCAAGATTATCGTATGGGCTTTGAAGATGCTCAAAAGAATGATTGAAAATGATCAAATCCCACTCACCCTTCATCCCGAAAATATCCGTCTTATAAATTTTAAGTCCATTTGTATAATCAAGATTTTCTTCGATGAAGGGATCACATCCTGCTACTTTTTCAAAACCAAGTTCCTTAAAAGGATAGATAAAAAAGTCACCGTTCCCGCACCCAACATCGAGAATTCTTGACTTCTTTGTAATTCCTAGCCCTTGAAAAACTTCATACTTCCCAATGGGACTCACAAAATGTAAAACCCTCAAAAATAAGCTGTCTCGAAAAAATGATGCGCGATTTCTAAGTTTGTATACTGATCCCCAAAAACCTTGAAATCTTTTCCCATCATATCCTCCAAGGCTGTAATAATAGTCTGGGTAATACTTAGAAATGTTTGTAGGAAAATTTTCTATCTGGACACAACCACACTTTTCACACCTAAAGTAAACGAACTCATCTCTGAATCCAAACATCATTTCTTTAGCGACAAAATAGTCATTTGAAGTATTATGATTCCCACATATCCTACAACTATTCATTTCTACTAATTTGGTATTATCTTATATCGGTAAATATAAGGCAATTTTAAACAAGCTCAATTCTAAAATCCTTAAGTCAAGGACAAATACGAGTGACCAAAAAGAAAATTTATCGAAAGGTAAATCCAAGTAGAAAATGGACAAGTGAAATAGTACGCAGCTTAAATTGAATTATTAGCGCAATTAGAGAGATCGCGGATTGTCTCCGTTGATCTCTAACTTTTCCTCTTTCCCAAAAATCGAATCGTAGCAAATTACTACCCAACAAAGAATACAGGGAACAACCTTGATCATGTAAGGGTCAAAAAAATGATCTTTTACATATTTTGGAAAAATATCTGTCCGTGAAAGTATTGTAAAAACGAAGACAAGAAGAATTACGACTTGACTTGTGAAAGTAGCGGGCTTTGCAAAATACCAGAGGATAACTCCAACTACCGCAATAATAAACGTAGGAGATTCCGCCATATGGTTGAAAATTACCATCCATACTAGCACATTGGCTAGCCACATCATCCGAAATGAATCCGAGGAATATCTCTTACTCCACAACAAAGGTAAGCCTAAGATTAGTACCCCCACTAACGAAACAATTGTCTTGTTCGGCATCACATGAAACCAAGAATTTAACCATCCAATGACAGAAAGACCATAAGCGCTCGAATGATCACCTAAGAGAAGATTTCCCCAGCTTTGATATAGAAATACAAGCTGTTTAACAGGTATTACGATTAAAGGGAGAATTAGGAAGAAGGCAATATTGAGCAAAGTATAAATTGCATGTTTTATCTTGGTTGGATAGAATACCAGGAGTCCAAGTGCGATTAGTCCGTAAATTTTGATAAAACCTGTCAGAACGATGCAAGAAACGCCAACAAAGAAAAAGCCCCTTTCAAATAAACAAAATCCAATTAATATTAGCGCTACCATCAATCCGTTACTCTGTGAATTTTGTAGGGAAGTATTTAATTCTAACAATACAAAAAACAAAATTTTAATTTTAGTCTTATCGGAAAAGCCTGGCAATAGTTTAACAGAATAAACCAAAAGAAAGGCATTTAATGCATTCCACAGAATGAGCCCAATAATATCGGGGAGTATTGCAAGTGGGGCAAATAATAATGAAAATGTTGGGCTGTATTTGAATAGATCCCTTTGTTCATTAACATAAAGACTGTATAAATCTTGATTGTTAATTAAATGAAAAAATGATTGTTTAAAAATTACGTAGTTATTGTAATGATAATACAATAAACCATTTATAATTTTTGGTTCTAGAAGCCAACTCTGTAAACTAACTACAAGCACCAACAAACCATAAAAAATATGTATTGGAAGAAAATTTTTAACGCACAAGTTGCCAATTTTCCTAAGTAGCTTCACCATTTGAATAATCGTTTTTGCTAGCAAAAACTTAAAATTGATAGATATATTGTAAATATGCATTAGAAAAGATTTATTACAGAAAAGTTAATCAATTAATCAATTAATTGCTGTGCGTAAGTGAATAAGTACGAGTTTTAGCTTTTACTGAAATGAACATAAAATTACCAAAGGACGGTTATCACGGCTATCTCGCTTATACATTAATTATTCTTTACTGTGCTTGGTGTGCGATTTTAGGGGGTGACTTTGACGTGTATCTGATGGCTGCCGATAAATTGAAAGGATTAGGGAATATCTACCATCCTTGTTTCACAAAGGGTTCAGAATGCCTTCAATATTACTACAGCCCATTGTTTGCGTTGGTTCTAGTTCCCTTTACTTTCTTACCAAAGTTTTTTATCGAGTTTATTTGGCTGATGCTGTCAGCTTATTGGCTTTATCGAATCTGGAATTTAGCAAAAGATCATTTTTACGTTGATTTTTTAACAAAACGTGAAAGGATCTTTTGGACTATTTTTTCTTTCATTTTTATACTAAGATTTGTTATCTACAACTTTTCAATGATTCAAGTAACCATCTTTCTAATGTGGGCTACATTAGAGGGCTTGGTGCTTTTCAGAAAATCAAAACATGCGGTTGGAGGATTGATTGTCTCGCTTGCTTGCAATATAAAGCTGCTACCCATCATTTTTATTCCTTATTTGATTTATCGTAGAGAATGGAAAGGCTTTGCGTACACCATTACATTTTTTACACTTTCTCTTTTCTTGCCAGCATTTATTTTTGGATATGATTTTAATAACTTTTTGCTAACCGAATGGTGGAAAGCAATAAATCCAACCAATAAGGAATTTGTTATTGAAGCCGGCCTTGGACCACACAGTCTTGTGGCCTTAGTACCTGTTTTGATCACCAACACAACTGCTGAATTTAACATTCAGCGCAATTTTATTAACCTGGATTTGAAAACTGTTGAATTGATTTTGAATCTTACCCGTCTTTGTTTCATTGCTCTCACACTATTTTTTCTTAAGTCTTTACCCTTTATGAAAAACGACTCTAAGCTAAAAAACTTCTGGGAGTACTCCTACCTTTTTGTGGTGACTCCGCTTTTGTTTCCTCACCAACAGAAATATGCTTTTATTTATATTTTCCCTGCAATCATATACTTGACATATTTTTTCATTGCTGATTATAAGTCTCAGCGCAGGTTCAAAATTCTTTCAATTCTGTTTGTTGTCAATGCTCTGATGTTCACGCCCATTATTGGAAGTGATATTCTTGGTAGGTACGTCTACGACTGGCTACAGTATTTTAGAGTTCTAACCTATTCGATACTCTTTTTAATTGTTACTCTCCTAATCTGCTCACCCAAAAAATTGACCGCAATTTTAAAAAGTAACGAAGACTATTAACGAGTGATTTCATTAATTAAATTTGGACATGAAAATCGCTGGCTTTACCATCGTAAGAAATGCAGTAAAATACGACTACCCAATTGTAGAGGCCATTACTTCTGTGCTGCCGCTTTGCGATGAGTTTATTGTAGCTGTTGGGAATGGTGAAGACAATACGCTTGATTTAATCCTAGCCATCAACTCCCCTAAAATTAGAATCATCCATACAATTTGGGATGATACCCTTCGAGAGGGTGGCCGCGTGTTGGCGGTTGAAACCGATAAAGCCTTTCAAGCTGTTTCGCCAGATGTAGATTGGTGTTTCTACATACAGGCCGATGAAGTTGTTCATGAAAAGTACTACGACACCATTCGCAAGGCAATGGCCAAATATAAAGATGATATGGCCGTTAACGGGTTACTCTTTCACTACACGCACTTCTATGGCTCATATGACTATGTCGGGGAATCTTGGAATTGGTACCGCAGGGAGATTCGAATCGTACGAAACAAAAAAAGCATTTTCTCTTATCGCGATGCACAAGGGTTCCGGAAGGAACCTAATGAGAAACTAAACGTAAAACTAATCGATGCATACATCTATCACTATGGCTGGGTGCGCGATCCTCGTGCAATGCAGCATAAACAACGCGCTTTTAGTAGTCTCTACCACGATGACAAATGGGTAGATGAACATGTGGCCAAGGCAGCGGAATTTGACTATAGCCAAATCGATTCATTGGCGCTTTTCCTCGACACCCACCCCTCCGTGATGGCCAAGCGGATTAGTGAAAAAAATTGGAAATTTGACTTTGATGTTTCCAAAAAGAATTATTCGCCCAAAGAGAGAATAAAACGCCTAGTCGGCTTTCGCATTGGCGAGTACAAAAACTACAAAATCGTTTAGGCGAAGCAATCCGCCAATCAGCTTTCTTTACTACTTTTACCCCTCGATGGAATTAGAAGAAGCTCCTAAGCAACACTATACTGAAAAAGAGAAAGGAGACGTGTTCAACAACGAGTTTCTTCCTCATATTCGCTCGATGTATAATTTCGGCTATCGGCTTACCCTCGATCGAGACGATGCCAATGACCTTGTGCAGGACACCTATCTAAAGGCTTATCGTTTTATAGAATCTTTCCAAAAAGGAACTAATGCTAAAGCTTGGCTGTTCCGCATTTTAAAAAACAGCTTTATCAATGACTATCGTAAGAAAAGCAAAGAACCTAACAAAGTAGACTACCAAGAAGTAGAGACGTATTATAATTCGGAGGACGTTGATCGGCAAATTACACCTGACTTGCGTGTGGAATCGCTGAACAATATGATTGGGGATGAGATCTCAAATGCATTGAATTCATTGGACGTAGATTTTAAAACGGTGATTATCCTGTGTGATCTGGAAGGCTTCAAGTACGAAGAAATGGCTAAGATATTGGACATCCCAATTGGCACTGTCCGCAGTCGTCTACACAGAGCCAGAAATCTGCTGAAAGAGAAATTAGGAGAATACGCGAAAACAATGGGTTATAATAAAGCATAATTATGAGTAACGTCAACAATCCTTTCATGCAAGGCAACCAGGCAAAGCCTACGTGTAGAGAGATGCTACAAACCATTTTAGATGGTGAAGCAAGTGAAGAACAACGAAATTACTTTAAGGCACACATGGATCAGTGTAGGCCGTGCTATAGCTCATACGATCTGGACATGGCAATCAAAAAATTACTCCAATGTAACTGCTGCGGTGGTGATGTTCCCACCGAACTGATCGATCAGATCAAAACGCAGATTGCCCAAAAATTGCCTCAGTAATGGCTGGGAAGGCGTTGATTTTTTCTGCCCCGTCAGGCTCCGGCAAAACAACGATTGTCCATCATCTTCTGAATACCAATCCAGATTTGGGCTTTTCAATTTCTGCGTCCACCCGCGATAAACGAGGGAGGAAGGAAGTGGATGGAAAAGATTATCATTTTTTAAGTCCTGAGGAATTCAAACTTAAAATTGATGCGAATGAGTTCATCGAATGGGAAGAGGTTTATGCCGGGAATTTCTATGGCACATTAAAGTCAGAAATAGATCGAATATGGGCAGATGGGAAAAACGTGATTTTTGATGTAGACGTGAAAGGCGGAATCAACCTTAAAAAATATTTCGGAGAAAAAGCGTTATCAATATTTGTCAAAGTGCCTTCTTTAGAAATTTTAGCTGAACGATTGAGGGAGCGCGGGACCGAGTCAGAAGAAAGCTTTTCTAGAAGGCTTTTCAAAGCAAAATTTGAAATGAGCTTTCAAGATAAATTTGATGTGGTACTTCTAAATGAGGACCTGTCTACTTCGCTGGCGGAGGCGCAACGACTGTATGATTCATTTAGAGGCTAAATCTTGAATTTTCTGCTATAATTTTGCAATTTTACTGTCTATAATTTCTTTTCTAAAAATCATGAATGCAAAACTGACACTTACGCTCGATAGCAAAGTAATTCAAAAGGCTAAAAAATATGCTATTGAAAAAGGTATTAGTCTGTCATCAGTAGTTGAAGAGTATCTACAGAAATTAACACCCACAAAACCATTAGATGAAAAGAGATCTTCGGTTATAGAATTGAAGGGAATACTTGGAAAAGCACCCAACGACTTTGATTATCGTGAAGAGAGATATAGATATCTTATGGAAAAGCATAAGTAATGGTCCCTCAAGTATTTTTAGATACCAATGTAGTTCTCGATCTCGCACTTAACCGGACTGAATTTATTAAAGATGCGGAGTCCATATTTGCATTAAAGGATATGGGTAAGATTGACATCCATATTTCGGCTCTTACTTTATCTACAGTTGCCTATTTCGCTGCTAAACATAAGCAAGATTCATTCGTTGTTGTTGGGCGATTCCTAGACTGGATACATGTTATTGATCTTGAATCTATCTTCTTCAAGCAGATCGTAGCTTCTGACTTTTTGGATTTTGAAGATGGGTTGCAATATTTCAGTGCGATGATGGTGAAAGATATTAAAGCGATTATTACCAGAAACACCAAAGATTTCAAGTCCTCATCAATTCCTGTTTTGACTCCGGCTCAGTTCCTCTCGACAATTGAGAGATGAATCAACGGCAAAAAATTGGCCTCTTTTTCGGTTCTTTTAATCCCATTCATGTGGGGCACTTAATTATTGCCAATGTAATGGCACAAAACACAGATCTAGACAAAGTATGGCTCGTAGTTTCTCCTCAAAATCCATTCAAACCGAGCAAAGGTCTACTACACGAATTTGATCGCTACGATCTGGTAAAAGCGGCAATTGCAGACAACTACAAATTGGAGGCTTCGGATGTGGAATTTCATCTACCCAAACCAAGTTATACCATTCACACACTGGCGTACTTAACCGAAAAACACCCAAATAAAGAATTTAAGGTAATTATCGGAGAAGATAATCTGGAGAATTTTACAAAATGGAAAAACCATGAGCAGATTCTTGGACAGTTTGGTCTATACGTTTATCCAAGACCCCATGTAACAAATTCGGATTTGAAACGTCATTCAAACGTGACGATCGTGAAAGCGCCTATGATTGACATCTCAGCTACCTATATTCGAAACTGTATCAAGAACAATAAATCCATCCGCTACCTCGTTCCAGAATCGGTAGAAAATATGATCCGAACCAAAAAATTTTACCTCTAACACACCATCGTAGTAGCAACCTAAACCAACAATACCACGTCTATGGCTGTGATGAACCGAATCAAAATCATCCTTCCCGCTCTTCTGTTTTTTTTGGCAATTACCAACGCCTTTTCGGGCGGTATACGCGGTACTATCAAGGGCGATGACGGCACCGCCCTCGCCTTTGCGAGTGTTTTTGTGAAACAAACAGCTGCCGGGGCAGCAACTGACATCAACGGACGTTTTGAATTGGCCCTCCCCCCCGGACAGTATGATATCCTGTTTCAATATCTCGGGTATGAAACTCAACTGCAAAAAGTGACAGTCGGCACTGATTTCCTGGAAATCAACATCACATTAAAAACACAGGTTATTATTCTTCAAAATGTCGTGGTGAAGGCGGGCAAAGAAGATCCAGCATATACCATCATGCGCAAAGCAATCGGCAAGGCCAACTACCATACGCAGCAGCTTGATTCATATACGGCCAAGGTGTACATAAAAGGAAAGGGGCAAGTAAGAGACTATCCTTGGTGGATCAAAAAGACCATTGAAAAAGAACGCATTAAGAAGGACCGTGTATTCATTTCTGAGTCTGTAAGCGAAATTAAGTTCATGCGCCCCAACAAATTTGAAGAAAAAGTGATCGCAGTCTACACCAAAGGCAAGGATCGGAATACCTCACCCAATCAGTTTGTATTTGGTAGTTTCTACGAACCTGAAATTGCGGAGGCAGTATCGCCTTTGTCACCGAAGGCGTTCTCATATTATAAGTTTGAATACCTCGGTTCCTTCAAAGACAATAAATATGAAATCAGTAAGATAAAAGTAACACCTCGCTCAAGGGGCGATAACGTTTTTGAGGGGATCATTTTTATAGTAGAAGACTGGTGGAGCATTCACAGCTTAGATATGCAAACGGTGAAACTTGGCTTTAAATTTAAAGTCAAACAAATCTATAATCCGATTGAAGAGAAGGCATGGCTTCCTATCTCGCAGCAGTTTTTTGTGGAGGGCAAAGTTTTGGGTTTTGACTTTACGGGCGAATACTTTGCCACGTTGAAGGACTACAAAATTAAACTCAACCCGGCCATGGTGGTCCCCGAGATGAAAGTGATTGACGCAACCATTGAAAAAGAAGAAGCTAAAAAGATTGAAACCCTAACTGCTGGCAAGGCCGGGAAATTCAGCAAAAAGGACCAGCAACTTCAGGAACGACTTGCCTCGGGCAAAGAAGTAACAAACAAAGAGCTGCGGGAAATTGTGAGAGAGTATGAGAAACAAGAACAAAAACAGACAAAAGAACCCGAAGTGCTTTCAGAACGGATCTTTGTCGTAGACTCGCTTGCGTACAAAAAAGATTCAGTTTTCTGGACAGAAATTCGGCCGGTTGCTCTGTCTAAACAGGAAGAACGCGGCTACGTAATTACTGATAGCATATCAGCAGTTGAAAAACAAAAGGAAGAAGGTGACACACTTCGAAATAAAAAAGGTAAAAAGGGTTTTCAGTTGACCGACATCATTGTCGGTGACAGCTATAAGCTATCCAAAACATCTGACTTTAGAATTCATACACCTTACGGTGGATTCAATACGGTGGAAGGGTTTAACTTGATTTATAGAACAAGTTACTACAAACGTTGGGTGATCAAAGACAAAAAAGACAGCACCAAAAAGGCCCGAACTTCGAGGCTTGAAATAAGCCCTATTGCACGTTACGCGTTTTCCAGAGAATTGTTGAGTGGCAAGCTTCGCGTGGAGTACCGAAATACTGATAAGCGAATTACGCTGGAAGGAGGAAGGTACATCAAACAATACAATTCAGACGAACCCATTCACCCCTTTGTAAATACGCTTACCTCGCTCGTCAGTGGCGACAATTGGATGAAATTGTACGAGCAGAATTTTGTGGACTTGAAGTACCGACAACGCGTCAATGATAAATTTACTTTTCATTCTTCCTGGTCGCTTTCCAGAAGAACTGAACTTGACAACAATTCCGACTATATTTTCTTTAGCGAAAATAAAGAGCACTACCGACCAAATGCTCCTGTTAATATCGAATCTCAAACCGGATTCGAAACCAACACAGCATTCACCGGAGCCATCGGTTTAGAAGCGCGGCCATGGCAAAAGTTCGTTATTCGTAACGGTTTCAAATCCAGAATACAAAACTCATCACCACTACTCACGCTTGACTACCGCAAAGGATTTAATAGTGTGCTGGGCAGCGATGTAAACTTTGATCTGATTGAAGCGGGTATTCGTCAGCAAATTAAATTTGGTATTCGCGGCACGTTTGATATCAACGTGAAGGCAGGTAAATTCCTGAATGCCGACAAGCTCTACTTCATGGACTTCAAGCACTTTCTTGGAAATAAAACTCCTATCATCACGACAGACCCCGTAGCAGGTTTCCGCCTCATGGACTACTACCTATATAGCACCAAGGACCAGTACCTTTCGGTGAGCGCCCATTATCATTTTCGAAAATTCCTCATCACCAGAATTCCCATGATCCGGTTGATGGGCGTCCAGGAAAACTTCTTTGTCAATTATCTGGCCACGCCTTCATCTAAAAATTATACCGAAGTTGGATATGGACTAGATGGCATTTTGAGGATCTTCCGTATTGAAGGTGCTGTTTCATTCACCAATGGAACCTATCAGGACTATGGATTCCGACTCGGTATCTCTTCGATATTTTCCGTTAATTTTGGGGATTGAGAAAGGCAGGCGCGCGATCTAACTATTTCCGCTAGAAAATCCAATCTATAGTTGCGACCTTTGGCAAATGCCTTTGTCAATTGAAGAGTTCCTTGCGCTACGTGCTTCTCACCCAATCGTTGATGTCAGATCAGAAGGCGAATTCGAACAAGGCCATATTCTAGGCGCTATCAACATTCCATTATTAAACAATGAAGCACGCGCGATCGTAGGAACCGCCTATAAAAAGAAAGGTCAAGCCGAGGCCATTCGGGAAGGATTTCGCTTGGTGGGTCCACGTCTCGCAGAGATCATCCAACAAACTGAAACAATTGCTGCCGGCAAAGAAATTCTTGTGCATTGCTGGCGTGGTGGGATGCGTTCGTCCAACTTCTGCCAATTTGCGGGGATGGCGAAAGTTAAATCACAGGTACTAAAAGGCGGCTATAAAGCCTACCGGCAATTTGCCTTCGAGGCGTTTCAACAACCTTTGCAAATAATATTAATTGGCGGTTGTACAGGTAGTGGCAAAAGTGAAGTGCTTAGAGCACTGAGGGAACAAGGGGAACAAGTCATTGACCTCGAAGCCTTAGCTCATCACAAAGGCTCTGCCTTTGGAAGTCTGATGCAACTTCCCCAGCCAACTACCGAACAGTTTCACAACCAACTATTCGAGGAAATTTTTCAACTCGACATCTCGAAACCAATATGGGTTGAGGATGAATCGATCACCATCGGCAAAGTATTTTTACCGCCCGATTTTTGGTTGCGCATGAAAAATAGTCCCATTGTACAAATGGACGTCCCCAAGGAAGTGAGAGTTCAACGCCTTGTTGCAGAATATGGTCATGCTGATCGGGGCGAGTTCCTGGAAGCTATGAACAAAATTGTGAAGCGATTGGGTGGACAACATTACAAAGCTGCCAAAGAGAAACTATTAGGTGGTGATATGGCCGGAACTATTGAAATACTTCTCACTTATTACGACAAGTATTATCTGGAAAGCATAGAAAGTAAAAAAGACCGAGTCAGACTGACATTGCCTTGGGATGGAAAAGACGCTAATACTTTTGCAAAGAGCTTATCTAGTGAATGCGCCAACCGATGACAATCTCACGAAAAAAAGAAATCTTGCTTTCGTCTACGCATCGTTCTTCGGTAAATATAGACGCTTATGAATGGAGCTACTGCTAGAAATAGGCACCAAAGCAATTTGTCAGATCGCTTACTTTTTGTAAATAAGTCATGCAAATGGAAAGCACTTACTGCGATATGAATAATAGCTACGAAATAGTAGATGATGGAACTCATGTTAACTATATCACAAACTAACGGTTACACTATAAATAATTAATTTTGTAAACATTAAGTTTCGGTTATTTGCCACATCGCTAAAGTAGCCCAATCTTATCTTACCGTTAATTGCCGACATGGATGCTATAAAACTCACTCAATTCTCACATGGTGCCGGTTGTGGTTGCAAAATTTCCCCAGCAATCCTGGATGCTATGCTTCACTCCGATTTACCAAAAGCAAAGTTTCCATCCCTGCTTGTAGGCAACGAATCGAAAGACGATGCTGCTGTCTATGATATCGGAGATGGAACATGTATCGTGAGCACCACTGATTTTTTTATGCCGATTGTGGACGATCCGTTTACTTTTGGATCAATTGCTTCTGTCAATGCCATTAGTGATGTATATGCGATGGGTGGCGAACCTTTGATGGCCATTGCCATTCTGGGCTGGCCGATTAATAAAATTCCAGCGGATGTAGCCAAAGAAGTTTTGGAAGGAAGTAGAAAGGTTTGCGCGCAGGCTGGAATTCCGTTGGCGGGTGGACATAGCATAGATTGCCCTGAGCCGGTGTTTGGGCTGGCCGTAACGGGTAAGTTGAAGAAAGGACATTTGAAACGAAACGATACAGCTAAAGTGGGATCGCTGCTCTATCTCACAAAACCTCTTGGTGTCGGAATAGTTACAACGGCACAGAAAAAGGGAATTGTAAAAGAAGAGCATTTGAAGAGGGCCATCGATTCAATGTTAACATTAAATAAACTTGGTGCAGACTTTGGTAAATTGCCTTACGTCAATGCCCTTACAGATGTAACTGGTTTTGGATTGTTGGGTCACTTGACTGAAGTTTGTGAGGGAAGCAATCTTTCTGCTGAAATTGAATTTGATAAAGTACCGAAGTTCGATTTTCTAGCTGAATACCTTTCACAAAAGTCAACACCGGGTGGAACGCAACGTAACTGGGATAGCTACGGTAGTAAAATAGGAACGCTTACTGATGAGATGTGCGCTATACTGGCAGACCCACAAACAAGTGGAGGTTTATTGGTTTCGGTAGATGAAAATCATGCGGCAGAATTTGAACGTTTTGCTGAGGAGAAAGGCAGTCGGCTAAAACCCTTCGGCAGATTGGTTAGTAAGGGCGAGAAAGTGATAAATAGTAAATAGAAAAAAATGAAATTAGCGTCTCTTTTTATAATCGGCTTGATTTTTCTCTTCATTGGATGCAAAACCAAGGAGAAAAAAGAAGCCACTTCGCAAGATCTAATTCCCTATTCGATTGTTAAAGTCTTTCCGCACGACAAAAGTGCATTTACCCAGGGGCTTGTTGTTGAGCAGGGAAGGCTTTTTGAAAGCACCGGGCAATATGGAACTTCCTGGATTGCGGAAGTAGACATCGCCACGGGTCAACAGGACAAAAAGGTGATTCTTGATAAAAAGTATTTTGGTGAAGGTATTGCCATTCTAAACAACAAAATTTACCAGCTCACCTGGCAAACAAAAATCGGTTTTGTGTATGACTTACGGACGTTTGAAAAAATTAGAGAATTCGAATACGATCGCGAGGGATGGGGGATCACTCACAATGGCAACAATCTGATTGTTAGTGATGGCACCAACCAACTTTATTTTCTTGACACGCTAACACTTGAGCCCGTAACCATTTTGAAAGTCACTGATAGAGATAAACCCTCTGAAAAACTGAATGAGCTGGAGTTCATCGATGGATTCATTTACGCCAACCAATGGCAGACTAATTTTATTTTGAAAATTGATCTATCCAACGGTAAAGTGGTTGGTCGCATGGACATGACCGAACTCGCTGAAAGGGTATTTCCACTCAATCCGAACGCTGATGTACTAAATGGAATTGCCTATGAAAAGAAAAGTAAACTACTGTTGATCACCGGCAAGTTGTGGCCTGCGATGGTAGCCGTTAGATTCAATTAAAGTAGATACTTTGTCGCTCGAAGAACTAACACAGCAACTCTGGAAGGCATCTGAAGATAAAAAGGCGTGTCGTATCTCGCTTAGCCGTGAGCTATTACCTCGCACCGTCTGCCCGTAAGGCGTGTGTACTACTTCCCGAAATCAAATTGTACTGGTCTGCTGGCAAACAGGTGGCTTCACGAAAGTCGGAAGTAAAGAAGGCTATCGCAATCTTCAACTCGATCGAATTATATCCATCGAAGCTTTAGATTGGCATTTTCAAAAGCGAACAGATTTTAACTCTACCGATGGCCAATACAAAAACTGGGTATATCACATCTAAATGCAACTGAAAAATTTCTTAGATAGCCTCATTTTGCTCGGAGCCATCCAGGGCTTTATTATTAGTTCGTTGCTTTATCTAAAAAAAGAGAAGGTGTATGCAAACAAGTTGCTGGCTGTAATTCTTTTTCTAATCTCTCTTGCTTGTTTGAATCTCTACTTGTTAAACCAAAACATATTAAATGGATCTACCATCTGGACCATCATTTCGCTGATTATCCCTCTGGTCATCATCATGCCTATTGGACCGCTGGTCTATTTTTATATCGAATCTCTTTACGTACCCGGATTCAAGCTTCATCGCTCACATCGGGTACATTTTTATGGATCTATCATTGACATCTTTCCCAGTTTGGTTGGTTTGATTTTTGTCTTGGGGGCTATTCTACAAATCATTGCTAAGAATGAATTTAAAGTTTGGGGAAACTTCATTTATCAATACAATGTCTATGCCGATTTCCCCCGATGGTTGTCTGTTACTGTTTATACCACTCTGGCTTGGAGAAAATGGATTTCCAACCGTCAACAGGAGGTGATTTCATGGCCCAAACAATTTTTGATCAGCTTTGCTATTTTTCAAAGCATTTGGTTGCTTCACTTAGTGCCCTACCTCATTCCTTCATTGTCTGATGCTTTGCTCGATTGGGTGGGATGGTACCCGGTTTACATTCCTCTCACGGTGATGGTATACTGGCTTGGATTCAATGGATATTTGAAAGCGCGAACTTCGGTTTCTGCAAAAAACATAGACACAGAAACTATCCAAAAAACGCTGGCTGCATTGGAAAAAGCCATACACCACGATCGAATGTTTCTAGACCCAGAATTGACGCTGAGCCATGTAGTGAAGGCAACGGGCATTCCACAAAAAACAATTTCAGCAGTATTAAATCAGCATGCCGGAAAAAGCTTTAATGAATTCGTGAACCAATATCGGATTGAAGAATTAAAAAAGCGATTGCTGAAATCTCAATCGCATCTCACCATCACAGGCATCGCTTTTGAGTGTGGCTTTAATTCGCAGGCTACTTTCCAGCGCACATTCAAGCAATTTACGGGCGTATCGCCAACCGAATTTTTGGCCCAACAACAAAAAAAGAGTTAAATCAACGCTCAAATCTAGATTTGAGCAGAAAAGGAGGCCACTGCTGCGTTTCTTTACCTCAAAAAAACTATGAAGCAGCCTCGTCATCTTTTTCTGATCCTTTTACTTTCTCCATTGATCGGTCTTACACAACCGGATTCGCTCGCCACGAAAATACTTTCGCCCGAGCAGATGCAGAAAGATTTTAATTACCTGCGAAAAATACTTACCGAAACTCATCCGGGATTCTATCGCTATTTGCCCAAGGAAAAAATGGATGCTAAGCTGGACAGTGTATATCAATCATTTGATAAGCCATTGCCTTTCTATTCGTTTTACAAAAGTGTTCTATATGTTATTGCGAATGTGCGCTGTGCTCACACCAATGCACTACCCACTGCCGACTTCAATCGCTACATCGGAAGTATTCGCACATTTCCATTTTTCTTATTTCCAATTGACAACAAGCTGTATGTTATTTTTAATGGCAGCACCGATCCACAGATTACCTTAGGCTATGAATTGGTACAACTCAATGGCCGCTCTTCAGAGAGCATCATGCAGACTATCAAAAAACACTATTGGTCGGATGGCTACATTGAGGTATCGAAGAACACGGCCTTGCAAGGCGGATTATTTTGTTTGTTCTATTACACGCTGATCGAACACCCCGATCAGTTTGATGTTGAATTTAAAGACCCGAATGGAAACCTCTATCTCACAACGGTGCCTGCTCAGAAATACGGAGTTACCGAAAGAGCTTACACGAAAAATAAAATCAATCAGAAAGCGAATCAATTGTACAACCAACGACACAAACAACCTTGGCGGTTGTCCTTTCCGGCAGATGCTCCTAGTACCGCTCTCCTCCGATTCGATGGGTTTGGTGGCAATGGAATGACGACTAGCGGAAAAGCGAGATTAGGAATGAAAAACTTCATGGACGTTGCCATGAAAAAAATAGAATCTAAAAAGTGTACGAATCTGATTATTGATGTGCGGAGCAATCCGGGCGGGTGGGACAGTCAAGGCATTGAACTATTCACCTATTTGATGAAGCAAGACACGGCTGTGCGGTACTATCGGAAGATGCATGCCATAGGTGACAGTTCTGAATTCCTGGCCTATTCTGACCTTTCGGTGGAGGATAAAAAAAATGTAAAAAAGCAGTTGAAGAAAGAACCAGATGGTACTTTTTCATTGCTAGAAGAATTCTCTCCTGACTTGCAGCCTCAGCAACCAAAGCCCAATCGATTTAAAGGCACTGTTTACATCTTACAAAATGAGCGCTCGTTTTCCACGACATCTGAGTTCCTCGCGGCCTGCAAAACGTATCAAGTAGGCTCATTAGTAGGTATGGAGTGTGGTGGTGCCTATGAAGGAGGCAACGGAGCCAGCTTCATTCATGTAGAACTGCCTTGCTCAAAAATTCAAATTGGTAGTCCGTTGGTATTTTACTCAAATGCCACACGTGGCGAATTCGAACAGGGGCGCGGCACAATACCCGATCACATCGTGACCATTGAACCACAAGACTTATTAAACAACTACGACAGGCAGTTGGAGTTTGTAAAAAAAATGATCAACAAAAAATAAGGTCATCGCTCTTCTCTTAAATACTTCTCCAGCCAATTGAACGTTTCTTCTGTTCGGGTGTACTGCGCTACGAATTGCTTTATTTGACCTTGGCTCGCGGGCAAGCAAATGGCAATCGAACTGACATAATTCACCACAATCTTATAAAACTAGCATGAAACGACTCTTAATTTTACTACTGGCTTTACCCCTCGTGGGCATGAGCTTGCCTGCCGAACGAATCCTTCCAAAAACATTGGAAATAAAGACATTAGCGTGGTATGGCGATCAGGCAAAAGCCTGGGAAATGGAAACAGCCACATCTGTTGCCAACGCATCGGCTTGGCTCAATTATTACACGGCATCCGTATTTGCGCAACAGCCTCCTCAAAAGCTCACTGAAATTATTCACCAAATGGAAATGTCCGTTCCCAATTCATTTGAACTTCTGGTAGTGAAAGGTTGGAACAAAGGGTTAACATCGGAGGCACAAACACTTTTAAAAACAGCCTATGCACGAAATCCGGAAAGACCGGAAACCTATGCGCTCTTGCAATTGCTTTCGGAATTTGAATTAGATCATTCGGGGCGCTCTCAGTTTAGCGATCGTCTGTTGAAAGGTACTCAGGTGTCTTCTTCGCTTCTCAACTACAGCTACAACGTGCTTCAATCTGTAGAACCATCTTCCATTTTAATTACGGAAGGAGAAAACACCACTATTCCTTTGTATATGTTGCAAGATGCGTATGGAATCCGCAAAGATGTTTGCATTATCAATTTAGAAATGCTGAATGACGCCAACTATCTTCAACGAAAGTTCAAAGCAGCCAATATCACTTACACCAATAGCGGACCGTGGAATGTTTCTGCGCTTTGCGCCATGCTGCCAAAAGAAAATGCTGGTAAAAAATTCTATTATGCATTAACCATCCCAAAAGAAAATGTTCACTCCATCAAAGAATACCTTTACGTAGTGGGGCTGGCATCGCTGCACAGTTTAACCAACGTGGATAACATTTCACAAATTCGAAAAAATCTTGAAAAAGGGTTTTTGATGGACTATTTATTGGTCGACTTCAATGGTAAATCAAGCCACGATGCCGGAAAGCAATTCAGTCCAAATTATTTATTGCCAATGATTCTGTTATATGAATCGTACATCAAAGAGGGATCAATCGAAAAGGCACGCGAACTAAAAAAAGTGATGGAAAAAATCGCGCAGGATACCGGCAACGAAGGTATCATGGCTCGTTTTCTGGATAATGCTCCGGAAGGGATTCCTTACTACCCTTCAAAGGTAAATATCAAATCCGTTGATGATGGCTTTAGGCAAGTCTATCAAACGATCTATGCCTTCGACTCAGAAGTGACGAACGAGCAATACAATCTTCTTTTGAATTACCTGAAGGATCACAATCTGACAGAGCTCTATGAAAAATACAAATTCGATTATTCAGAGTATAGCGAGCCGACTCTTTCGCTTATGAAAGGCTACTCGTCAAATCATATCCCAACAAAAAAGAACAAAGGATTCTCAACCTATCCGGCCGTCAACCTTTCGTACGAGGCCGCAGTTGCGTATTGCGATTGGCTTACCGAACAATACAACCGTTCGACTGAACATAAGTTTAAAAAAGTAAAGTTCCGCTTACCTTCATTGAACGAATGGCAGCTGGCTGCGGCTGCAATAAAAAACCCAACCTCCTTGAATCCGAATGAGCAAAAAGTGGAAGTGCGAATCACGCCTCCCGGAAAAGAATTTGACAAAAATCACGAAAAGAGAATGGTCTCGTTGAGTGATCCTGATATTCTTTATCCTTGGTTCCGTTATTACGGCTTACGCAATAGCCCAATCAACAGTAGAGGTTGCTACTTGGGAAATTTTAAAGTATCTGATCAGATTACCTGCCCCGGAATACAGAAGGTCGGATTAGGTGCAGCCGATGGTTTCTTTGCCATGAGTGCCACCAAAGCGTACTTTCCGAATGATATTGGATTATACGATGTAGTGGGCAACGTAGCCGAAATGATACAGGAAAAAGGAAAAGCGTGTGGCGGAAGTTGGAATCACGTTCCGGAAGAATCAACCATCAAAAGTATCAACAGCTATACCAAACCGGATGCCGCTGTGGGATTCAGAATTTTCATGGAAGTAATTGAGAAATAAACTTCGTGCTATTTTTTTATCATGATTTAAAAAAACTGTCAGACGAAGTGCTGATGGAGAAAGCAAGCCAGGGAAGTGAGCGGGCATTGGAGGTGATTTATCATCGCTACAGCCAGCCACTTCTTAGGTACTTCTATCGCATGCTGTGGCAGGACAAACCGAAGGCAGAAGATTTTTTACACGATCTTTTCATTCGTATCTTAGATAACAGGACTGCCTTTGATTCTAGTCGAAAATTTTCCACATGGCTGTATTCGATAGCGTACAACATGTGCAAGAATGAATACCGTAGGCAAGCATTTCGAAAGCAGGCAAATAGTCTGATAGTCATTTCTGATCACACACATGAGTCTGTCAGCAATCATCTGGATCAGCTCGCCTTCCAACAAAAGTTAGATCAGGTATTATGCGAAGAAGATGAAGATGTGCGCGCCATGTTCTCTTTGCGTTTCGAATTGGAAATGGATGTGAGTGAAATCGCGCGAGTCCTTCAGTGTCCGGAGGGAACAGTCAAATCAAGATTGTTCTATTTAAAAAAACGCCTGGCCAGTCGCTTGCAACATTATAAGTTAGTCTTAGAAAAATAATAAGTATGGAAAACATCGATCAAATCGAAAAACTTCTTCATTCGCACACTTATCAGGAATTAACAGCGGCTGAAAAAGAGTTGGTAAACACTGTCATCGATTCAGAAGAGGAATACGAAGAAATTCGAAAAGTGAATTTATCATTGAGCAAATTAAAGCATCAGTCACCAGTCTTTCAGTCTTCAACAGTGTGGCGCAAAATTAATGGTACCCGTCAGTCGGCTCGCGCTGTGTCAAATTATCCATGGTATGCAAAGCCAATCCCTTCCTATGCGGCAGTGGTTTTAGTCATGATAGTCGGTGGCATCGCTTGGTTCTCTGGCTCGCTAAATCGTCAGCCTCTGATTGTGGAGAAAACTACACTTCAAATAGACACTGTTTTCCTTGCAGCCAAACCGGATACTATTGTCGAAGAAAAAATTGTTTACCGAACGATTGTAGAACGAGTAAATGAAAATCAGCCTTCAGTCAATCAAACCAATTCCACTGACAAAACCATGTCTGTGCAAAAGGGTGTAACCATGTTGGACAAAGAAGAGCTGGGCAAGTTATTAGTTTCCGGTTCGCGCTAGTTATAAATTTATGCGCTTGTTATTTTCTACTTTCTCGGTTAACTATGACAGAACTTCGTCAATAGCCCACAATAGATTGATTAGTTCCAAAGATATCTATCTTTTTTTACTTTTTAATTGTTGCGTGTTATCATTGACTGCACAAGAAAAGTCGGTAAAAATTCGTCCGCTGCAATTCTCGATTGCTCCATCTGTGGGTACCAATGGACTGCAGCCAGGTAGTTTTACCAATCAGTTTTCCTTCAACCTTACCTCTGGTTACTCCGCTAAAAATTTAGCTTTTGAAATCGCTGGGATTTCAAATTTAAACACCAATGGCACAAGCGGTTTGCAAATCGCGGGGCTTGCCAATGTAACTGGTGGAAATGCTTTTGCAGGCTTATCAAAAAAAGAAGCCAATCAAAAATTAAAGAGTGGATTTAACTCGCATCTATCGGGTATTCAGGTTTCAGGACTTACCAATATTGTTGTAGACGAAGTCTTTGGCTTGCAGCTAACAGGTGGTATAAATCTGGGTAAAAATTCGATGTTCGGTACGCAGGTCGCAGGCATTTCTAATATCATTTACAAATTCTCATTTGGCTTGCAAGTAGCTGGCATTTCAAATGTTTCGGTGACATCTATGGATGGAGTACAGATTGCAGCGCTGATCAACCGGACCGAGGGTGGTTTGTATGGTTTTCAACTCGGGGCATTTAATCATGCAGGGTCAACGGAAGGAATAAACTCCTTTGAAAATAAAAACCCTTGGGGCGTACAGCTGGGTCTGTTCAATTTCGCTGAACGCATGAATGGATTTCAAGTCGGGTTGATAAACTGGGCCAAGCGCTCTCAAGGAACGCAAATAGGATTAATTAACATCTACCGACAAGGAGGGCAAGTCAATAGTCGAGATGGCACCGCATTCGGGTTATTGAATATTGGTCAACTAGGTTATTTGTCTGTCTATTCAACAGAACTATTTGCGCTTAACTACGAGTTTGCCACGGGAAACGCCAAGAACAAACGTATCAACTTAGCAAATAGAAATACCTATTGGGTCAATTCGGTAACTTATTCTCGATCACCATTTTCAAAAGGTGCATGGTCCATGGGGTACGGTGTAAAGAAAATGTTTTTCAACCGATCAACAGTGCCGGGGATGATGGAGTTTCGATTTTTGAGTTGCGGGATGGATTTTCAACATGTGAGTTTTGATAGCGACAATCTCACCAAATCACTGAGTTTACTATCGCGAGCTAAAGTTGAAATCGGTACACGATTAAAACCCAAATTGTACGGCATTTACATTTTTGGGGGACTCACCTACAATTGTTTTTGGACTGATACGGATCGTACCCTTGCCCCTTCTTTATTGAAATGGCAAATTGAAAACAATAATCAAACCTTTGAATTTTGGCCAGGTTTTGTTTTTGGCGTTATGATTCACGGCTAGCCTCTTTACTCATCGATAAGATAAATTTGTTTACCTCCCCATTTATTTTATCTCTAGGCTTGCACTAACTACACATCCGTACGCTTGGTTGTGTTCACTTCCATAATCAACTCTGCCCCATAAGCCATAGCCGGAGTCTGATAGCCCGGCCTAAAATTTCCAGCTAATATCTTTTGTGCGATATTCACAGCGGTATGTGCGGTGAGCGAATATCCACTCAATGTCTCCAACCGACTCACACACTCTTTGCCGGAAGCATCCCACACTCTTCCCCACAAAAAACTTCTGCCACTCTCCCGTTTTTCATCACTGGGGCCAGCCGGCTTTTTGTCAATTTGCTTGAGCATAAAATTCTTTACCCAACGCATTCTCAACAGCCAATTGAAATAGTTGCTTCTTTTTGCATTTGCAATCATACTATCGGTTGCTCCGGTATAGACTTCAATGTTGGGTATCCCTGTACTTCTCCATGCTGTTGAAATATCTCCCCAAGGAATGCACAGTGTCTTTGACTTGAATGATCCAAAATCGATTTCCATTACTTTTGACCCCATAGCACAATAGGTCAGCTTTCCATCTGTGCGAATCAACCCGCCATAACCGAGACCTTCGGTCATGCTTTTTGCTGTGCCTCGCGAAAGTCCTCCTTTGCTCATCGTAAACGCGAGCTGTAAATGAGTGGCCGATGGCAGTCTGTTTTTCAAATGAAGCGCTAAGCAATCGGAGGGAACTACATCAAAGCCAGTACCAGGCATGATAGTGATGTTTAGCTCCTTCGCCTTCTGATCCAAATCCGGCAACGACTCAAAAACCTGATATTCTCCAGTGATATCCGTATAATGTGTGTTTGTCGCGATACAAGCCTCGCTCATTGTTTTTGCTGTGTAGCGAAAAGGGCCACCGCAGTGAATCACTAACGCGGCAGGATTGAGAAGTCGCTTCAAACCTGCCAGATCGTTACTCTCCACCACTTGGTAGGCGTAGCCTGTCTTTTCGCTTTGCAGCTTTAAGGACTGTTCATTGCGGCCAGCCAACACGACTTCCATGTTATTGGCTTTACAAAGATCAACGATCAGTTTGCCAGTATAGCCATAAGAACCATACACAACAATTTGAGATGAATTTTTCACAGGCATTATTTTTGTCTTTCTACTTCCGTAACAAAATACTTAGTGTCACCCCGCCAAAAAAAAGCCATGTAACGTTTCTCAAACTTCAGATTTACCCGCTCTCCGGTCAACGCCACTTCTTGTAATTGCTTTATCACGTCCACTTCGCTATTCTCTACCGAAAAATCAAAGGTTTCCGCTATAGGGTTGGTGCCCTTTAGCGCACCGAAAGATTCTAAGTTGATTTTACCTTCATGTGTTTTGAAAATAACCCCCTTTTCAGTAATCCTCAAAACCTTACCAGCTAGTACGCCACTTTCATAAGTACCGAAATAAAAAAAAGAAAAGATGGCCAACCCTATTAACAAAGAAAAAATGAGCAGGCGTCTTACGATTTTATAAGTCGATTGTTTTAGTCGTTGTCCAAAACTTTGATTTTCCATAACTATTATTTTTTTCGATGGATCAAGGTAGCTTTTCTATTCAACTTTACATAAAAATAAATGCTCAATCCGATAACCAAGATTGAAATGAACTGCGAATTAGAAAGCCAGTCTTGAATTACAAACCCCCGCTCCAAATCGCCTCTCAGCGTTTCCAGCACGCTTCGCCCAGAAGCATAAATGATCAAATACAGAATAAACAATTGCCCATCAAACTTTTTATGGCTCTTATAAATCAACAAAAAAGTAAGAATGCTAAAAATTAACGTTGCTTCGTAAAGTTGAGTCGGATGTAGCACAACGTTTAAAGGGCGCGCTTGACAAACCGGATCAGAAAATACGACTCCGAAAATGCTATCTGTAGGAATTCCGTAGCAGCAGCCTGCATTGTAGCAGCCTATTCTACCTAAACCGTGTACAATACAAGTGACCACCGCCATCACATCCAACATCGCCAGCGTTGGAATCTTATTCTTTTTAAAGTACCAAAGCATAACGGGAATGGCCGTAAGCAGCGAGCCATAAAAAACAAAGCCACTTCCGGAAAACAGTTTGGTGAGATTTTTTAGATAAAAAGATGGCTGTTCAAAAAGAACAAACAGTTTCCCACCTACTACTCCGGCAATGATCAACAACACAAAAAGTGTATTTGCTTGGTCAAACGTTAGACCGAATTGTTTACTTCCTTGCCACCACATGTAAAGGCCACCAAGAACAGCCCCGAGCGCAATAAAAAATCCGTAGGTGTAAACGGTAACTGACCCCGCCTCAAATAGTATTGGATGCATTCTTTCTAAAATGATTCAGCAAGTACCACGTAGTAATTTAGTGCCCCACCAGCTCCGGCAGCGATATCAAATCTTAAATTTAATTTTTCTTTGCGCAACACTGCTGCCCGGACGCCAGTTCCGATCGATGGCTTGATTTTATCAAACGCAAAATCTCCAAAGCTATTCGCCACCTGGCCAAAACCAGCAAACGCCACCCCACCAAATCTCCCTTTTATTGGAAAACGATACTCAGTTTGCACACCGGCAAATTTCTGATCTCTGAATCTTCCGGCAAAGTAGCCTCTCATCATACCATTGCCGCCAAGGATCGCCAGGTTACGATAGGGTGTATCTCCAAAATTGAATGTGCTTAAACTTTGCACCGCAAAAATGCTTTTTTTTGTTACTCGAAAAAACTTCCGAAAGTCAATCTCTAAGGTTCGAAAATCATAGTCACTGCCAATTCTCTTGTCAAAGTTTGAAAGGCGCACTCTAAACAAACTTCCGCGATCTGGAACGTATGCATGGTTGCGCGAATCATAATTGATAAACAAGCTGTAGCCAAAAACGGCATAAGAAGAACGATCGAAAACCCCCAGCACTTTATCTTGATCAAAATACCCTCCACTGTCATACTTGATATCAAAAACTCGCTGAAAGTCAAGTCCTCCTCCTAAAAAAAGACTACCATAAACCTTTCGATAAAGTTGAGGATTAATATAAAACTGCGTGAACGTGTAACTTTCTGAAGTCTTATCATCCGTGTTGTTGCCAAGTCCCCAAAACTTATCTGGAAATTTGCTAAAAGAATTTTCAAAGCGAATGATGTACCGTTCCTTGGGCAAAAAGATATTAGCACCCAACGCAATCAGAATTTGATTATTTAGTGTGTATAAAATTCCAGAGGGGATAGTTGAAACTCTCAGCACCGAATCGCTTTTGGCGGTTTTGAATATAAAGGCGTTAGCAACACCAAAAACCCAACTTGTCTCAGGGGATGAAGCAACAAGAGGAAAAACTAATAATTTGTTTTTGTAGCTCGCCTTTGCTGAATCCTTTTTAGTAAAAAAGTTAGATCCCTGATTCTGCGCAAACGTGCTATTGAGTACCAGCGATGACATTAACACTACCACAAGCCACACACGGAACAAAAACTGCATTCTGTTTAAATGGATTAAAAGCCCGCGAAATTACTTCATTTTAGAGATGACACCACGTAAATGATGGCGTAAAGGGAAATAAAAAAAGCCTCGAACGAGGCCTTATTTAAGGTTAGGCATTGTTTTATAATTTTTCCTTGTACTTTTTTAATTGATTACGCAACGCTTCGGTGGCAAGGTCCGTGGCCGCCTCGAATGATCGAGCTTGCTCTTTCGCAAAAAGTTGGCTTCCCGGCACCTTTACCATTATCTCGACCGTCTTGTTGTCAACTCCCTCATTATTGATTCTCAAAAAAACTTCCCCATCCACTACGCGATCATAAAACGTTTCTAGTTTGTCAACTTTCTTTTGAATGAACTCAACCAATTTGCTGTCAGCATTAAAATGAATGGAATGAACTTGCAGTTTCATAAATTATAAAAATTAAAGTTAAACATATAAACAATCAAAAAAATTACGCTTTCGGGTGGGCTTGCTCGAATACCTTTTTCAACTTTTCCATCGAATTATGAGTATAAACCTGCGTAGCCGCCAAACTACTATGCCCTAGCAGCTCTTTCACCGCGTTAATCTCAGCGCCCTTGTTTAAAAGATGAGTGGCATAAGTATGGCGCAACACATGGGGGCTTTTTTTCTCCACTGTGGTGAAAAGTCTCATATATTTTTTTACAACCCGATTCACTAAAACAGGGTAGAGTTGCTCACCAGCATCTGTCACAAATAGATACCCGTGAGTTGGGCTTCCAATTTCCTTGTTCCGGATTTTTAAATAAGACTCAATCAACGAAACCAGCTGTGCAGAAAATGGGATGACGCGCTCCTTGTTTCGCTTTCCTACGACTCGCAACGTTCTATCTCTAAGGTTAATTCTAGATTCCTTTAGATTGATCAGTTCAGAAAGCCGCATGCCTGTTCCATAAAAAAGCTCCAGGACAAGCTGATCTCGAAGCCCTTGATGATCTGGTTGAAATTCAACGTTGTCCATCAATTGCACGGCATCTGCCTCACTCACAAAATGAGGTAACTTCTTTGCCGTCTTCAATATCTTGATCTTCTGCATGGGATCTTGACTAATCATTTCCTGGCGTAGCAAGAACTTGTAGAAGGATCGCAAGGAGGCTATTTTTCGATTTATAGATATGGGATCTAGTTTTAGCTCGACCAATTTTACGACCCATGAACGCACCAGTCCGTAGTTGGCATCTACGATCATTGTGCCTGAAAACTCTTCGGTTATAAACGTTTGAAATTGGTGCAAGTCAGTAGCGTAGGAAATAACGGTTTGGGGGCTATACCGCTTTTCAAACTGAATATATTTTAAGAAAGAGTCTATCATTGCATGGGCACATCCCAAACGCGTATCTGACGCTTCGAATATAAAAAAAATTCCTCCCCCTGCGAAGCAAAGGGAGGATTGTTTATAAAATGTCTACTATTTGTTAGTAATTATCTTTCTCGTATAGTTTCTGAATATAAGAAGCATGGATTATTTCACTTCTTCTTTTCACAGATGGCTTTGTGAAAGCTGTTCTGGCACGAAGAGACTTCAATACTCCCGTCTTTTCAAACTTCTTTTTAAAGCGCTTTAGGGCTTTATCGATCGACTCGTTCTCCTTAATGTTGATAATTAGCATCTTTCTAATGTTTGGGGTGCAAATATATACGTTTCAGTGCGAATTACACAAGCCCTATTTCAAAATAGACCTTGAGATGACCAGTTTTTGAATTTCGGACGTACCTTCGCCAATGGTGCAAAGTTTCGCGTCACGGTAGTACTTTTCTGCCGGAAAATCCTTGGTGTACCCATATCCCCCAAAAATTTGGACTCCATCATTCGCAATCTCCACGGCCACCTCAGAAGCATACAACTTTGCCATTGCAGATTCCCTATTGACACTTAAACCCTTGTTTTTTAGATCGGCCGCACGAAAAGTCAATAATTTTGCTGCCTCCACCTTTGTGGCCATTTCGGCCAATTTGAACGAGATACCCTGAAAACTGGATATAGGTTGGTTAAACTGATGCCGCTCTTTTGAATAATGAAGAGCCGCCTCAAAAGCACCTTCTGCAATTCCCAAACTCAAAGCTGCAATTGATATCCTGCCACCATCTAGCACCTTAAGTGACTGAACAAATCCATCCCCTTCTTTACCGATCAATTGAGATTCATGAACCCGGCAATCCGAAAAGATCATCTCGGCAGTTTCAGAAGCGCGCATGCCTAACTTATTTTCTTTTCTGCCTGCCGTTAACCCAGGCGTGTCTCTCTCGATTATAAACGCTGACATGCCATGTGAATCTCCGACTTTCCCTGTCCTGGCAATCACCACCGCCACATCTCCCGACTTTCCGTGGGTGATAAAGTTCTTGGCCCCGTTTAAGACATAATATTCACCTTGTTTTACCGCAACTGTTCTCATGTTGCCGGCATCAGAACCGGTATTTGGCTCTGTTAAACCCCAGGCACCAAGCCATTCACAAGTGGCTAATTTCGGGAGGTACTTACGCTTCTGTGTCTCATTGGCAAACTGAAGAATATGCCCTGTACATAACGAATTGTGAGCTGCCATTGAAAGGCCGATTGAGCCGTCAATCTTGGCGAGTTCCAAAATAGCTGTTACATATTCGTGGTAGCCAAAACCGGAGCCACCATATTCTTCGGGAACCAATACACCCATTAGGCCGAGCCCACCCAATTTTTTGAAAAGTTCAATTGGAAAATGTTGACTTTCATCCCATTCCATCATTTTGGGCTTAATTTCTTTCGCTCCAAAATCGCGGATCATCTGGGCGATCATTTTTTGGTTTTCCGAATGATCAAAATTGATCTGTTGTGCTGGCTCTGTCATCAGCTCCATAACTCCGTTTTTTAGTTTGCAAACGTACGACTTCGAGCAAATAAAACAAACAATCGTTAGTTTTGGTAATATTAATTTATCAGTAAGTTTAAAGGCGCGAAAAAGGCTTATTTTTGGCCTCAAATTTTTTAAGACGATGAAAATTGCAGTTGTTGGAACAGGTTACGTTGGATTAGTTACAGGAACTTGCTTTGCTGAAACAGGCAACACCGTTATCTGTGTAGATATCGATCGAACAAAAGTAGAAAAACTGGCAAGTGGCAAGATCACCATTTATGAGCCCGGCCTTGAGTTGCTTTTTGAGCGCAATTTGAAGCAGGGAAGATTATCATTTACGACCAACTTAGAGGAAGGGATTAACGATGCCAAAATCATTTTCCTCGCATTGCCAACCCCGCCCGGTGAGGATGGATCAGCCGACCTGAAATATATTTTAGGTGTGGCAGAAGATCTCGGCCCGTTGCTAAAGGAGTATACTGTTATTGTGGATAAGAGTACCGTGCCGGTTGGCACTGCCGACAAAGTAAGGACAAGAATTGCACTGAAATCCAAGGTGAAGTTTGATGTGGTTTCAAACCCGGAGTTCCTTCGGGAGGGAGTCGCTGTAGAAGATTTTATGAAACCTGAGAGGGTTGTTATTGGAACCACTTCGACAGCAGCCCGCAAAGTAATGGAAACGCTTTATGCCCCTTTTGTTCGGCAGGGAAATCCTTTGGTTTTTATGGATGAAAGATCTGCTGAACTGACAAAGTATGCAGCTAACTCATTCTTGGCAACCAAAATCTCATTCATGAATGAGATTGCCAATTTGTGCGAGCTTGTTGGAGCGGACGTTGACTCGGTAAGGAAAGGAATTGGAACCGACAGCCGAATTGGAAAACGCTTTTTGTTTCCAGGTATCGGATATGGCGGAAGCTGTTTTCCAAAAGATGTTCAAGCACTGGAAAAATCATCTAGTGATTTCAATTACGATTTTAAAATCCTGAAAGCAGTGATGGATGTAAATTCGGATCAAAAAACAAAGCTGATTCCTCGCATTAAGGACTACTTTAAGGGAGATCTGAAAGGAAAAGTTTTCGCTTTGTGGGGCCTGGCTTTTAAGCCTCATACAGACGATATTCGGGAAGCGCCAGCTCTTTACAATATTGAAGAACTTCTGAAGGAAGGAGCCATCATAAAAGCGCATGATCCTGAATCAATGGAAAATGTGAAAAGACTACTAGGAGAAAAGATAGCCTACTGTGAAACACCCTACGAAGCAGCTCAAGGTGCTGATGCAGTCTTCATTGCCACCGAATGGCCCGAGTTTAGAACGCCTGATTTTGAAAGGCTATCTTCGATTGTAAAAAATAAAGTGATTTTTGACGGTCGCAATTTGTACGATTTGCCATTGATGAAAGAATTAGGCTATACTTACTACAGCATTGGACGAGAAACAATTTATGGCAAATAGAAAAAGAGTTTTGATTACGGGGGGTGCCGGATTTCTGGGCTCTCATCTTTGTGACCGGTTTATTAAAGAAGGTTATCACGTGATCGCGATGGATAACCTAATCACGGGCGACCTGCGAAACATCGAACATCTTTTCAAACTTGAGAATTTTGAGTTCTATCACCATGATGTTTCTAAATTCGTTCATGTACCCGGAGAGTTGGACTACATTCTCCACTTTGCTTCACCGGCCAGCCCAATCGATTACTTGAAAATACCGATTCAAACGCTGAAGGTTGGATCATTGGGAACACACAATTTGCTTGGATTGGCGCGTGTGAAAAAAGCACGCATCATCATTGCCTCTACTTCAGAGGTGTATGGCGATCCTACCGTTCACCCACAAACAGAAGAGTACTACGGTAATGTAAACACGGTTGGACCGCGAGGTGTGTACGATGAAGCCAAAAGATTTCAGGAAGCTATCACAATGGCTTACCATACATTTCATGGATTAGAAACTCGGATCGTGCGCATTTTTAATACCTATGGGCCGCGCATGAGACTAAACGATGGCCGTGTGCTTCCTGCTTTTATTGGGCAAGCATTGCGTGGAGAAGACCTCACAGTATTTGGCGATGGTTCGCAAACCCGTTCATTTTGTTATGTTGATGATTTAGTCGAGGGAATCTATCGACTGCTACTGTCAGACTACGCTCAGCCGGTTAACATTGGAAATCCGAACGAGATAACAATTGGTGATTTTGCAGAAGAGATTATTAAGCTTACCGGAACAACCCAAAAAGTTGTTTACAACCCTCTTCCGAAAGATGATCCCAAGCAACGTCAACCTGATATTACCAAAGCCAGAAAATTATTGGGGTGGGAACCAAAAGTATCGCGGGCAGAAGGTTTGAAAATTACTTATGAGTATTTCAAATCGCTGCCGAAAGAGGTACTCTTTGAAAGGGATCACAAAAATTTTGATGGTTACATCAAATAAATTATTATTTCTCGTAGTAAAGCACATGCAACAACGTGTTGCCGACAGCCGCCAAGGTTTCTTTGCTGATTAAATCCAGGTTGTCCTTGGTGGTGTGGTGATAGTCGCCAAAGAATCCAATTCCTGCCTTGTAAGGAACAATGTCGATCATTGGAATCTTGGCCAGTTGATTGACGAACACGTGATCATCTGTAATTCCTGAAACGTTTTGTTTCACGAAGTAATCTGAATACCCGAGTTGAGCCGCTCTATCCCAAACCTTTTCAACAATCTTTGGCGCGAATTGCAACGACACCTCCTCACGAAAAAATTGAGACCGCTTGGCACCCACCATATCTAGTAAAATGCCATATTGTGCGGAATAGCCTTTCTTATGTTTATTCCTAGCCCAGTATTGTGAGCCCAAACACCACCACGACTCCTGACCTTCAGGAAGTTCAACGGAAGACATTCCTTCTTTTTCACCCCAATCTTCACCATCAAACAGAATAATGTCTATGCCAACGAGAGGTGCTTTGCTGTTGCTCAACGCACGAGCAATTTCGAGCAACACCCCTACGCCACTGGCGCCATTATTAGCACCATCAAACGAGGCACTTTTATTTTTGTCATCCTTGTCAGCAAACGGCCGGGTGTCCCAGTGGGCGGCTAATAATATTCTCTTTGTGGCTTCTGGGAAAAAGCTGGCGATAATATTTTTTAACTTCAATTGCTGGTGATCATAGGTGAAAGCTTGGAAGTCTTGTTCTACCACCATAGCGCCATAACTCTTGAGACGGTTGACCAAAAAAGCGGCAGCCTCTCGATGGGCTTCTGAGTTGGGCACGCGCGGCCCCAATTTCACCTGACTTTCAACAAAGAAGTAAGCCGAATCGGCATTGAACGGGGGAACGTCAATTTTTACTACGGCCGTTTGCTGTTCCTTTCCCTTTTTAGGTTCGCAAGCGATACCAGCAAACAGAAATAAGAAAATCAAAAAACGGACAGTGACTCTCATTTACAAAACCAGATATAGCAATTCAAAGGACACAAAAATTTGCGATAAAATAAAAATGCGTTACATTTGCATCACTTTCTTAGAAAATCAACTGAGGGGACCGCAAGTCCCCTCTTTGTTTATCGAAACTTATGGAATTGGCTTTTAAATTAAGAGAATTGGCAGAATCGCACCTGGTGGACTCCTCCCACTTTGTGGTAGATGTGCTGATTTCAAAATACAAACCCACTAAAGTTATCGTACAATTAGATGGCGACAGAGGGATCAGCATTGATAGCTGTGCGGAAGTTAGTCGTAAACTTTCGGATGATTTGGAAACGTTGAATTTGATTGAAGGTGCTTACAATTTGGAAGTGGGGACTCCTGGTTTGGATGTACCGCTAAAGCTAAAGCGACAGTATTATGCGAACGTAGGACGCACCATCAAAGTGCAATTGAAAACAAAAAATTACGTGGAGGGGAAACTGCTGGCCGTTACCGAAGAACAAATCACAATCGAAACACCCTCGAAAGAAAGAAAGAAAGAACTGATCAAAATGGAAATACTTTTCACCGATATAGAAAAAACAATTGTAACTGTTTCGTTTAACTAGTAAGCTGTATGGATGCATCCACATTAAGCGAAATTGTGGAGGATGATTCAGAAGACATCTGGGAACATGATAAAATTTCCCTTAGTGAAGCTCAAAAAATTGAACCTGATTTCGAAGTGGGAGAAGAAGTAGCCGAAGAAATTCATTTAGAGGATTTTGGCCGCAGGGCGGTGACTACCGCGCGTCAAACACTCATGCAAAAAGTAAAAGACCTAGAGAAGGATATTATTTACCAAAAGTACAAAGACATTGTAGGAGAAGTAATTACTGGTGAGGTATACCAGGTACTCAGCCGTGAGGTGTTATTGATTGACGCTGACGGCAATGAGATTTCCATTCCACGCAACGAGCAAATACCAAAAGATCGATACCGCAAAGGCGAGAACGTAAAATCGATCGTACACCGAGTCCTCACCTGTGTTCCTTGAAAGGTTATTTGAACAGGAAGTTCCAGAGGTGTTTGACGGCCTAATCACGATTAAAAAAGTTGTTCGTGAACCAGGCGAGCGCGCAAAAGTTGCTGTGGAATCATATGATGATCGTATTGATCCAGTAGGAGCTTGCGTAGGGATGAAAGGTTCACGTATACATGCAGTGGTAAGAGAGTTACAGAACGAGAACATCGATGTGATCAATTACACTGAAAACTTAGAGCTCTATATACAACGTGCGCTAAGCCCCGCAAAAGTGGTCTCCATCAAAATTGACAAAGAGAACAAACGAGTGGCGGTCTACTTAAAGCCTGATCAGGTTTCGTTGGCAATAGGCAAGGGTGGGTTGAATATCAAATTGGCCAGCCGCCTGGTAGAAATGGAGATTGACGTATTCCGTGAAAACGATACACAAGTAGCGGAAGAGGATGTTGACTTGGATGAATTCAGCGATGAGATTGAAAGCTGGGTGATCGATGAATTGAAACGCATCGGCTTGGATACCGCCAAAAGCGTTTTGAATCTTAACAAAGAGGAAATCGTTCGCAGAACAGATTTGGAAGAAGAGACTGCTGAAGCAGTATTAAATGTATTGAAAAATGAATTTGAATAGATAGTTGCTCTTAAAATGGGCATTTTATCAGTAAAAAAGCAGATATTTGGGCATGGCAGAAGAAAAATCGGTTAGGTTAGGGCAGGCATCACGTAAGCTAAACGTGGGTCACAATACCATTTTGGAATTCCTCTCCAAAAAAGGTATTAGTGTGGAGAACAATCCTAACGCTAAGCTTACTGCAGAGCAGTTTGCCATGCTTGCAAAAGAATATGCTTCTTCTGCATCAGAAAAATTAGAAGCCTCTGGGATTACCATCGGTACAAAGCCCGTTGAGAAGGAAAAGCCAAAACTAGAGGGCATTAAGGTGCTTGGTAAGATTAATCTTGAGAAAGAGCCAAAGACAAAACCTCAAGAAACTGTCGTGCCCAAGGTAGAAGTCGAAGAAGAAAAACCAGTAATTATCCCTCAGGTAGAAGTAAAAGTTGAAGTAGAAAAACCAGTTGAGCAAGAGTTGATCAAAGCGAAGGCTGATAAACTTCAGGGATTAAAAGTTCTTTCTAAAATTGAGCTTCCTGCCGAAAAGAAAACTCAACCTGTTGCTTCGTCTGATTTGAACAAGGCCAATCAACAAAAAAGACCACGGAAACGATTACCAACTCCAAATGAGCAACGTGGGCAACAAAGTACTGGGCCTCGTCCTAATCAGGGACAGGGTCAAAAACCTTTTGTTAGAACGCCAAAAGCAGAACCCACCGACAAGGAAATCCAGGATCAAGTTCGAGCCACGCTTGCCAAACTAAGTGGCGGTCAAAAGAAATTTTCTGGAGCTAAATATAGGAAAGAAAAACGCCAGACTGTATCTGATGCGGAAGACGAAAGATTACGCCAAGAGCAAGAGTCATCAAAGACATTAAAAGTTACCGAGTTTATCTCAGCCAACGACTTGGCTTCATTAATGAACGTTTCTGTAAACGATGTTATATCGACTTGTTTAGGGTTGGGTATGTTCGTTTCCATCAATCAGCGTTTGGATGCAGAAGCGATTACGGTGATTGCCGATGAATTTGGATTTGAAGTGCAATTTGCTTCGACTGAAGAAGAGGATGCTGCCAATGAAGAACCGGAAGCAGAAGAATATTTAAAGCCACGCGCTCCTATCGTTACGATTATGGGTCATGTGGATCATGGTAAAACTTCATTGCTGGATTTTATTAGAAATACAAAAGTTACTGCGTCTGAGGCGGGTGGAATTACGCAGCATATTGGCGCGTATGATGTGATGACTAAGAGCGGGAACAAAATTGCTTTCTTGGATACTCCTGGTCACGAAGCGTTTACAGCGATGCGCGCACGTGGCGCGAAGTTGACAGACATTGCTGTGATTGTGGTCGCTGCCGATGATGACGTTATGCCACAGACGAAAGAGGCAATTAATCACGCCCAAGTGGCGGGCGTTCCTTTGGTTTTTGCTATAAACAAAATTGATAAGCAAACTGCCAACCCAGAGAAAATCAAGGAATCACTTTCTAAGATAAATATCCTTGTTGAAGACTGGGGCGGAAAATACCAGAGTCAAGGGATTTCAGCAAAAACTGGAATAGGAATTGAAGATTTATTGGAAAAGGTATTGCTTGAGGCAGAGTTGCTTAATCTTAAAGCAAATCCGGACAAACCAGCTGTTGGTTCGATCATCGAGGCAGAGCTTGACAAAGGGCGCGGATATGTCACTACGCTAATGGTGCAATCTGGAACATTACGTGTGGGTGATGTAATGGTGGCGGGTTCTAACTATGGCCGCGTTAAAGCCATGTTTGACGACACCGGCAAAAAAGTACAAGAAGCTGGTCCATCAACACCCGTACAAATATTAGGATTAGATGGTGCGCCACAAGCTGGTGAGAAGTTTCAAATCATGGAAACTGACCGCGAAGCGCGTGAGGTAGCCAATAAGCGGAGTCAGATTTTGCGAGAGCAGAGCATTCGCACGAAGAAACATATTACGTTGGATGAAATTGGAAGACGACTCGCCATCGGTTCATTCAAGCAATTGAACGTGATCATTAAAGGTGACGTGGATGGATCGATAGAAGCATTGTCAGATTCATTGTTAAAATTGTCTACACCGAAAGTGGAAGTAAGCATTATTCACAAGGCAGTTGGTCAGATTTCTGAATCGGATGTATTGTTGGCATCAGCCTCTGATGCCATTATCCTTGGTTTCCAGGTTCGTCCTTCAGCTTCTGCTAAAAGACTTGCCGACAATGAAGAGATTGAAATTCGAATGTACTCCATTATTTACGATGCCATCAACGAAATCAAGGCCGCCATGGAAGGTATGCTAGAGAAAGAGTTTGAAGAGGTAATCGTAGGAAATGCAGAAGTACGTGAGGTATTCAAGATCACAAAAGTAGGAACGGTTGCTGGCTGTATGGTTACTGATGGATACATCAAGCGCAACAATCCAATTCGTTTGATCAGAGATGGCATTGTTGTTTACTCTGGTGAAATGACAGCTCTGAAACGATTCAAGGATGACGCTTCAGAAGTGAAGTCGGGCTTTGATTGTGGTATGAGCATTAAAAACTTAAATGATATTAACGTAGGCGATGTGATTGAGAGTTACGAAAAGCGTGAAGTGAAGAAAGCAAAAGCATAGAGGACACTCTAATTCAATAAAAATAGCCTGACCGAGATTCGATCAGGCTTTTTTATTGAATGTAGCTTGACCGTAACAATTAGAATTTTACTCCTGGAGTTCTTTCTGCGGTTTCGGCATGACCTCCCTGCTCCAACCCAGATTTTGCTGTTGGCTGCAAAATCTGCCCGGAGGGCTGAAGAATACCGACCGTACCTTCAGTATTTTCAGGGTTTAACCTTGACCAAAATGCCATGCATTTTGCGTCAACCGCAGGCAAATTTTGCTACTGCAAAATTTGGGTTCAACTTCTGACGCGCTATTATAGCTCTATTTTCGTATCTTTGACTTACCTAAAAAAAAGTGTCCATGCGTAAAAAACCCAACATTCCTGACTACTTTTTGTGGGAGTATGATTTGGAGACGTTCAATTATGATAAGTCTTATAAGATTGTCATTGAGCGCATTTTGGAGCGTGGGAATTTAGAGGAATGGCGTGAAATACTTTCCTATTACGGGGAGCAAAAAATAGTTGAAACCATAGAGTGGAGCGCACAGCTTGATAGACGAGGAAAGGAGTTTTCACGGTTTTTCCTAAAATCCGATTTTCTGAATGCTGCATAAAGACCCATTTATTGTTAAGCCTGCTACGTTCAAACTTATTCAGCAGCTGCAAGCATTACCTGAACTTAGAGAATTTTATTTGGTGGGCGGCACTGCCCTGGCATTACAATTGGGTCATCGAAATTCAATTGATATTGATTTGTTTACTAAAAATGATTTTACACCAGAATCGTTATTGAAATTCATACAGTCAGCTTTTTCCATACAGCCATCGTTCGCAACAAAAAATACATTGCTTTCCATCATTAACAGCATTAAAGTAGATTTCATCTGCCACGCTTACCCATTGGTACTTCCACCCATTACGGAAGAAGGAATAACTTTTCTCTCTTTGCAAGATATTGCCGCTATGAAACTCAACGCCATCAGCAATAGCGGCAAACGATTAAAAGATTTTATTGATGTTTACTTTTTGCTCGAGCATTTCTCGCTCCACGAGATGATCGAATTCTATGCTATTAAATATCCACGTTTCAATCCGCTTATCGCTCTAAAAGCCATTAACTATTTTGAAGACATTGACCCAGCCATTGACCCACCTAAACTGAAGGCTAAACTTCCTCTTTCCGAAATCAAAAAACGCATACAAGATAGCGTGTTGCATTCGCGTAAGAAGTTTGGTTAAACACGCCAGGTTACCCGCATGCTTGTTTTAACGGACGAGGCAAGTTGTAAAATAAAAAAGCCTGATCGAGATTCGATCAGGCTTTCTTATAGTACCGTGTTAATTAGAACTTAACCTCCGGAGCTTTTTCAGCACCCTCGGCAGCTTTGAAGAAACCTTTCTCTACAAATCCTCCCAACTTAGCCACTAAGTTTCCAGGAAACCCTACGATAGCGGTGTTGAATCCTTGAACAGCTTCGTTAAAGCGCTTACGAGAAACGGAAATTCTGTTTTCGGTGCCTTCCAACTGTGCCTGCAAATCCAAAAAGTTTTGGTTGGCTTTTAAATTCGGATAGTTTTCAGACACTACTAACAGTCTGCCCAATGCTGAACTGATTCCGCTCTGTGCTTGCTGATACTCCTGTAATTTCTCAGGTGTCAAATTAGTCGGATCAATCTTTACTTGCGTAGCGCTGGCTCGTGCCTGAATTACATCCGTCAATGTTTTCTGCTCAAAATCAGCATAGCCTTTTACTGTATTGACCAAATTTGGAATAAGATCAGACCTTCTCTGATAATCTGATTCAACATCTCCCCATGTTCTTTTCACTTCTTGATCTTTGGCAGCAATACCGTTGTATTTACCAATCACCCAAAATATCAGGATGGCCAAAAGACCTACCCACCAAAATTTCTTTAAAATCTCCATAAAATTTTTTTAGTTAACTTTTCACAAAGGTAAAGGCTATTTGGCGTTTCAGCAACTAACTCAGAAGAGCATGGTTTTTAGATCAATCTTGCCGTTTTTACTTGTTTCCCTGCTCTCCAGTTGCAAAATTGACCGCGATAAAAAGGTGAGCCGTGAAAAATTTCAATTCAAAATTGGAGCGGATGCAAATCTGTTTTTCAGAAACGTGCGCCAGGTTTATTATGACCGTGAAAGCCCTGATGGAAAATGGCAAGCATATCGTTTCAGCGACCGAAATAGTAATAATGACCAGCCCAGTCTAAACGCTGTTATAGTCATTCACTGGATGAAGGATGAAGCCTACTTATTGATCGAACCTAATCAAATATTAGTCGAGGAAGATTTGATTTCGGTGGTCATCAAAAACCAGCCCGACACCATCCGGCTGAAGGAACGAGGCCGAGAGCGTATGCTCGAATTTGGCAGCAAAATCTATGAGGCGATTCAGCAAAAGAAAGACATGACCGTTCTCTCTAATGGAAAATATGTGCCTATCTTCGAAGACGACAAGGAACGCGAGGCCTTTCGGATAACAATGGCGGATTACTACCGATTGACCGGGATATTCTGAGGTCTAACTGCTATTAACTAACCAAGATTTTCTCCATCAAAAATTCTGCAATCTGTACGGCATTGGTGGCTGCCCCCTTTCTAAGATTATCTGAAACAATCCACATGTTTAAGGTATTGGGCTGAGATTCGTCTCTGCGCAAGCGACCCACAAATACCTCGTCTTTGCCATGTGAGGTAATCGGCATCGGGTATACATTGTTTTTCACATCATCTTGCACGATAACGCCCGCACTTTCTTCTAACAGTTGACGAACCTCACCTAAATCAAAATCAGAATAGAACTCTACATTTACTGCCTCGGAGTGGCCGCCAATGGTAGGAATGCGGACAGTTGTACTGGTTACTCCAATAGTCTGGTCATTTAGTATTTTTCTTGTTTCATTCACCATCTTCATCTCTTCCTTGGTGTACCCATTTTCCAAAAACGAATCGATGTGTGGCAACGCGTTCATATCAATTTCATGCGGATATACCTTTATTCCTCCAACGATGCCTTTACGCTCTTCCATCATTTGCTGTACGGCATCTTTGCCAGTGCCGGTGACAGATTGATAGGTGGAGACCACAATTCGCTTGATTTTATATTTCGCATGCAGCGGAGCCAATGCAACTACCATTTGAATGGTAGAGCAATTAGGGTTGGCAATAATTTTATCCTCGGCCAATAGGTCATTGCCATTTATTTCTGGCACGATCAATTTCTTGGTGGGGTCCATCCGCCAGGCCGAAGAGTTATCGATTACGATCGTTCCTTTTTCGGCAAATTTGGGCGCCCACTCTAATGACGTATTTCCACCGGCTGAAAAAATAGCGATGTCAGCCACTAGGTCAATGGCTTCTTGCATGCCAATGATAGCATACTCTTTTCCCTTAAACTTTATTTTTTGGCCAACTGATTTGGCGGAAGCCACCAAATACAACTCATCAAATCCCACACTGCGTTCTTCCAACACTTTCAAAATCTCCTGCCCGACTAACCCTGTTGCACCTACTACTACAATTTTCATTTCTGTCTATTATTTAAGGGGACAAAAATACTATTTTTGATAAGAATCATGAGGTTCATCATCTCCATAGTAACGTTGTTTTTTTCTGCACTCGTTTGTAGCGGTCAGTTGGCAGATGATTTTTCGGATGGCGACTACATCAATAATCCCATCTGGACGCCTGACAATCCAGCAAACTGGGCAGTGTTTGGCAACCAACTGCGATCCAACTCTGGCACAACCAACGTTACGTTTTCAATGAGTACTCCGTCTGCTCAGGCTTTGAATGCACAGTGGGAGTTTTATGTAAACCTGCAATTCAACACGTCAAGCGCCAACTTTGTGGATGTATATCTTACTTCTTCCAATGCTGGGATGACCGCAGCCAACGGATATTTTGTACGCATTGGCGGAACCCCCGATGAAATCAGTTTGTACAAAAGTACTGTTGGCATAAACTCCATTTTAATCAATGGGACAGATGGCATCACAAACACTTCTAACAACATTTTAAAAATCAAAGTTACGCGTGATGCATCCAATCTTTGGAAGTTGGAACGGAATGTAACAGGAACAGGCAACTCATATATTTCAGAAGGAACAACAGTCGACAATTCGTTTACTTCCAGTTCTTTTTTTGGCGTTCGTATCACCCAATCTACGGCCAGTTTTTTTAACAAGCATTTCTTCGATGATTTTTATGTGGGGCCAATTATTCTTGATAACATACCCCCTGTGCTCAACGATCTTACTGTTGTGTCCGCCACCGAGGTGAACCTCGTATTCAACGAAAATCTAGATGCGCCATCGGCACAACTTGCATCCAACTACTCGGTTGATAATGGAATCGGGAACCCAGCCAGTGCCGTCTTACAGTCTGATCAAAAAACGGTAAAACTTTCTTTTAGCAAAGCTTTCGCTAATGGAGTTCAAAATGCACTGACCTTATCAGGCGTTAAGGATATTGCAGGAAATACAATCGCGACTAATGCACGCCCATTCCTGTTTTTTCAAGCTGTACCCACAACGGCAAAAGACTTGGTTATCTCCGAAGTATTCGCTGATCCCAATCCTCAAATTGGTTTGCCCGATGCCGAATACATTGAAATTTATAACCGAAGCAAAAATCCTATTGATCTTTCCGGATGGAAATTATCTGATGCCAGTTCTACTGCCATTTTTCCCACTCAAATCATTTTGCCGAACGAGTACTGGATCGTCACTTCCTCAACTTCGGTTTCAAAGTTTTCATCGTTCGGGAAAACGATTGGTCTTGCCAATTTCCCAACTTTAAACAACGACTCAGATGTTCTCACTTTAAAAGCCACTTCGGTCATCGACTCTGTCAATTACAATCTCACTTGGTATAGAGACGAAGACAAGCAAAGTGGTGGGTGGTCGCTAGAATTGATCGATTCCGAAAACACCTGTGGAGAAAGTAATAACTGGACTGCATCGATGGATTCCAAAGGTGGAACACCCGGAAAACAAAACTCTGTCTTCGCGAACAAGCCTGATCTTACTGGGCCGAAATTAATGGCAGTTGTTCCGTCTGAAAACGGGCTTATTCTTTCGTTTGATGAAAAGCTCGAAAAGCCATTGGGCAGCGTCTCCTTTTTGATTGATCCATTAATTGGTGTTTCAAAATACAATTTCAATAACTCTTCTTTGACAGAAATCAAATTGGAGTTGAGTCAGCCGTTGGTGCTGCGGCAATTGTACAGCATCCAAGTTTCTAATCTGAGAGATTGCGCGGGGAATTTCATTCAAGCTGATCTTAACAAAGTAAGTTTTGCGTTGCCTGAAGCAGCGGATAGTTTAGACATTGTAATCAATGAAATATTATTTAATCCACGCCCGGGTGGCGTTGATTTTGTAGAAGTATTTAACAAATCACCCAAGTTTATTAACCTAAAAGGCTTTTCGATTGCAAACTTTGAAAATGGGACAATCAAGAATCCAAAAACAATTTCATCTGATTTCATTATTGCTCCTAGTTCATTCATTGTTTTTACAAGTAGTAAAACCGATTTAAAAACTCAGTACTTGCAAGGCGTTGAAAAAAACTTCTTTGAGTTTAGCCTCCCGAGTTTCAATGATGACGAAGGCTCTGTCGTACTCGCAAATGAAAACGGAAAAATGGTGGACTACTTTCTCTACTCGGATCAATTTCATTCATCGCTTTTGAAGGATAAAGAAGGTGTTTCGCTCGAGCGAATATCTATCGATCAAAATTCTAACGAACCAAGCAATTGGAAATCCGCAAGCTCGACCACTGGCTTTGCAACTCCTGGCTACCTTAACTCTAATTCACGACCGGAGTCGGCAGTCGATGAAAATGCAATACAAATTGAGCCTGAAGTGTTTGCTCCTTCGCAACCAGGTCAAGACTTTTCGAAGATCAATTACCGTTTCAACCAAAGTGGTTTTGTGGCCAACGTGAAGATTTTGGATCAAGCTGGTCGGCAAATCAAAACGATAGCCAATAATGAAACCCTCGGCTTCGAAGGTTTTTATCGATGGGATGGCGATCAGGATAATGGCGGCAAGGCAAGGCTGGGATACTATATCGTTTGGTTTGAAGTTTTCGATCTAAATGGCAACGTCCGCACTTTCCGAAAGAGGGTTATTGTTGCAGGAAAAGATTAATTGTATTGGCAATTGAATTTTGTACGTCTAAAGCGTCCAAAACAACCAAATGGAAGCCCTTTTATCACTTATTAGGAATAACCGACCTCTATTCCTTTTCCATGAAATCACCCGAATACTATCTTGACTTTATTGGTTTCTATTTGTGCGCTTCGTGGCTAAACTTTGACCTCCTAGCAACATCTGCTAATTAATGCAAATACATTTTTTGTTTCAGGCCATACCCCGTATTTTAGCGCATCTTTTTTAAACCCTTGAATAGAGGACACTTATGGCTAAATCGAGCAAGAAAAAAGTGGCAACACCTGCCAAAAAAACCGTAGCGAAGGCAAAATCAGCGGCAAAAGCCAAAAAAGCACAATTGGCAAAAGTTAAAGTAGGAGCTAAAAAGGAAGCGCCAGCGAAGAAAACGGTTAAGAAAATAGCTGAGAAAGTAGTTGCAAAAGTAGCACCTGCCAAAAAAGAAGCTAAAAAGGAAGCCAAAATTGCACCCAAAAAAGCAGTTGAAAACAAAATCGAAAAAGTAGTCGTAGAGAAAGTAAAGCTTCCAAAGGCACCAAAAGAAACGAAGAAAGAGAACGAAGAGCCTGTGCGGACCGATGGCAGAACTCAGGCTCATAAGCCTGCGGCTGGTCCGTTGAAGCTTTCTCCTTCTCAGTTGAATATTTTTCCAATTATCAACCAACGGCCAATCGCGCATAAGCCTGCTCATCCTTCGGCTATGGCAGAGGATAAAACACGCTACACAGAAGACGAATTGAAAGAGTTCGCTCTCTTGATAAACGGCAAACTGGATAAAGCTCGTGAAGAATTTAAGATACTGAAGGATACGCTTACTCGCACCAATGATGCAGGCACCGACAGCACTTCAGGTGGCAACACAAAGGTGTTAGAGGACGGAGCCGAGACAGCCGAGAAAGAAAATCTAAGCCAGCTTGCTGCGCGTCAATTGAAATATATCACTAACCTTGAAAATGCACTCGTGCGCATTAAGAATGGAACGTACGGCATCTGTTCCGTTACCGGGAAATTGATTTCAAAAGAAAGATTGATTGCGGTGCCACACACAACGCAGTCGATCGAGGCGAAGATGATGAAACAAGACTAACAGAATTTACGATTGAGGATTTTTGATTTACGATTTATTTTTAGATCACAATTCAAGAATCATAAATCAATCATCAAAAATTGAAAATGGATTTCTTACAAAACCACATTGAAGCATTGATTTTTTGCTCACCGACAGCCACTAAAGTGGTTGACTTGAAGGCGTGCCTTTCGGAAATGTTTAATGCGGATGTACCCGAAGCAGACATAGAAGGTGCCATTCAACGTATCGAAGAAAAATTTGCAGATGATTCTTTCTCCTTTCAACTCAACAAGGCAGCTGGAGGGTATCAGTTTTTAACGAAACCTGCTTATCAAGCCAGCATCGGAATTATGCTAAAACAGCAATCGAAAAAAAGATTGTCAACATCTGCGATGGAGACTCTTTCGATCATTGCTTACAAGCAACCTCTTTCAAAAACAGAAGTTGAAAATATTCGTGGCGTGAACTGCGACTACGCGATTCAAAAATTATTAGACAAAGGCTTGATTGAAATCTTGGGGAAAGCCGAAACAATTGGCAGACCCATTTTGTACGGAACAAGTGCAAAATTTATGGAGTATTTTGGCATCAACGACATAGCCGAATTGCCTACGCCCAAAGATTTTACCAATGAAGTAAATACCATTGGAGAAACACCTGAAAACCAATGAGGCCATCGATCAACTAGTCGATTAGCCAATTTCCTACAACTTCGTTAACTTGTAATTATTATCTTCTCCACTATTGGCTAATTTTCAAATTGGCTCACTGACACATAAAATCTATGGCACGCTCCGAAAGACCTTCAAAAAGACCCAGCTCATTTGGCAAACGCACTGATGCTGAAAAGAATTTTCTCAACAAGAAAAGGACAGAGAAGAAAGGTGACTTCGATCGGCCCAAAAGATCTTTCTCGGGCGATCGAAATGACAAACCTAGAAATTTTGGGTCAGCCAGGCCGTCCCGCTTCAGCAAACCCACTGGCGATGAAAAACGATCTTTTGGAAAAAGAGAGGAATCTTCCTCTGAAAGACCAAGACGATTTTCAAAACCTTTTGAAAAAGGAGGTGATTCTTCTGAGCGGCAGTTCCATAAGAATAGCTCGAGGCCATTCGGTGAAAGCCGCTCTTTTGACTCTGGCGCTGACAAACCAAATCGGTTTTCAAAAGGCCCTTATGTGAAGAGAGAAGAGGGTGGTAAGCCATTCGCAAAACGAAACGAAGGATTTAGCCCCGATCAACCAAAACGTTTTTCAAGAGATGATGACAAGGGACCGTTTAGAAAAGAACCACGGTCATTTAGTTCTACCGCTGGGCCCAAACGTTTTTCAAAGCCATTTGAAAAGTCGGAAGGCGAAAAACCATTTCGCAAAGGTGGATTTGATGCCGAAGCAAAACCCACGCGCAGCAGCCGCCCGTTTGATGAAAGTGGAGAAAAACCAAAAAAGTTTTCTCGCGATCAGGTCGTGAAGAAGCCCTCGTTTATCGAGTCGAAAATTGCATCATCACAAGCACCCGAACGACCCAACTACAAAGAAAAACCACAAACGGAAGGCGAGTTGATTCGACTAAACAAGTTCATGGCGAATAGTGGAGTCGGAAGCCGCAGGGAAGCAGATGACTTGATCAAAATGGGATTGGTAACTGTGAATGGTGTCACCATCACAGAAATGGGCCACAAGGTAAAAAGTACAGACGATGTTCGCTATGAAGGGAAACGACTGAAAGCCGAAAAACCCGTGTATGTGTTGTTAAATAAACCCAAGGGCTTTATAACTACCACTGACGATCCGCAAGAGCGCAACACTGTAATGAACTTGGTATCTAATGTGGGCAAGGAACGGATTTATCCGGTGGGGAGACTCGATAGAAACACCACTGGTTTATTGCTGCTCACCAATGATGGGGAGCTAGCAGATAAATTAACTCACCCTTCCTACAAAGCAAAAAAGATTTACAAAGCGGAATTGGATAAGCCCATTACCAAAGCAGATTTTCAAAAAATACAAGCTGGTGTTCACTTGGAAGAAGGCAAAGCAATGGTGGATGACCTTGCCATTGTAAGTGATGATAAAATGACTGTTGGTATTGAATTGCACATTGGTTGGAATCGAGTAGTCAGAAGAATTTTTGAATCCTTAGGTTATCAGGTAGTAAAACTTGATCGAGTAGTTTATGCGGGCCTTGACAAAAAAGAATTGTCTCGCGGGCAATGGCGTTTTTTAAGACCCGAAGAGGTGGTGAAATTGAAACATTTTGGGTCTTAAGTGATCGCTACCGTTGTTGAAATCTAATCCCAATTTGATTGTCTTTAATTGCAAATTCCTTTGCACCCCAAGGTCTTGATGTAACCTTGTTAAGATTTGGGTGAAGCAGATGAGGATGTGATGCAGATATCTTTTTATAAACTTCTTCAATATTACTTGTCTCAAGTCTTAACTCAGGATAATGTTCTTTTGCCAATTGCTCATCTTGAACCCAGATTTTGCAGTTGGCTGCAAAATCTGCCCGGAGGGCTGAAAATACTGACGGTACCGTCAGTATTTTCAGGGTTAACCTTGACCAAAATGCGATGCATTTTGCGTTACCCGCAGGTAAATTTCGCTACTGCAAAATTTGGGTTGAAGGAGATAAATACGTCTCTACTTAATGGATCTTTCATTAAGCCTTCACGTACAAGTCCGCTCAAGCCATCGAAGCCCTTGCACATGTCGGTTTGATGACAATACAAAAAATAACGACACGATGAAGGAAGTGAAAGCATGATCAGCTTAAAAGGCTGCGTAAAAATGAAGCATCAACCGGTGAATGGAAAACTAGCTTCCGGCCATCGGGATAGACCAGTCCAACACCACCCGCCCTTAGTCCCTACTGCTGCCTGACTACGATTCTGCGAAAACCAGATGGGCCATCGGTAAGCTGATCTTGTTGATTATACTTTCTTAACCAGTAATGAAATTTATGGTAGGCAATATCCTTCTCTCTGCAAAATTCAAGCTGTGTTTTACCACTTGTCTTCCAAATCTCGATAAGTGAAAACATTACTTGCCGCAGTGTGCCGGTTGTGGATTCTATAGTTCTTTTTTCTTCAAAACTATGGCTTCCCTAAACTCCTTAAAAGATGTACTTTACTTGAGGGTTGCCCTACAAATGTTATTGTGATGGTATATTTCTTTGTTTTTTTTTGTGCAATAGAGCTTTGCAAAAAAAGGAAAACGAAAATGCAGGAGCGTTTTAAATAACAGCACATGGATAACAATTTTGAAGGAACCAAGAAGACGGTGTTATACAATTAAAATCACGGGAGTTAGAATTGATCCACACCTTCATCCATTGGCCTTTTAGTAAATAAATCACATTAACTGGTATGCTTCCCTAAGTAATTCTTCCCGATCAATCGGAACAACCCCCACATGTTGGCACACCAAGCCTCCACCTAAATTAGAAAGCGAAGCAATCAATGGAGGCGATAGCTTTAACGCCAAACAAAGCGCTGCAATACTCACTACCGTATCACCTGCACCGGAAACATCTGCAATTTCCCGAGCGTGTGCTGCAATTCTTAGTTTTTGATTATTATAGTCGATGTAGACTCCATGTTCAGAAAGTGTAAGCATCACGCCTTCTGCCTTTAGTTTTTCTTTTAGCAGTTCAACGGCCTTCTCGACTTGAATTTGATTACTTGCCTCGACTTCTATCTTTAGGCCCTCACGCAATTCTTTTAGGTTTGGCTTAAATAGAGTTACGCCCTTGTACGCAAGAAAATTTCTTTTCTTGGGATCTACTATAGTGGAAATATTCTTACGCTTCGCAAGAGCAACGGTCTTTTCAATGATCGAAGGATTCAATACCCCTTTGTCATAGTCTTCAAAAATAACTACCTGACAGGCAGGCATTAATTTTTCAATTCGCTCCAATAATAACTTTTCTTCTTCCTGATTAACGACCTTATCCGATTCCTCGTCCACACGTACCACATGTTGCTGGCTGGCAATAATTCTTGTTTTTACCGTGGTGGGTCGAAAAGAAGAAGTAACAATTCCATCCTTGGAAATTTCTTTATCATCTAATCGCTGTAGTAACTTTTTGCCATCTTCATCGTCACCGATCAATGCACACAGAATGGGGGTAGCCCCTAGAGCATGAATGTTTAAGGCCACATTGGCCGCGCCACCCAATCGGAAATCCTTCTTTCGAACATTGATGATGGGTACCGGTGCCTCCGGAGAAATTCGTTCTACAGTTCCCCAGATGTAGCTATCCAACATCACGTCTCCAATGATCAATGCATTGAGCTTGGAGAAAGATTCAACTATTTTTTCTGGTGATTCCATCTGAAGGTTAAAAGTACAAAGCTGAGGTTCAAAGTAGGAAGTTAAATGCCCGCTTTCAACTTTACGTCAATGATGCTAACGCATTTTTCATTCTGCTCATGGCCTCGACAAGGTCTCTTTCTGAGGCTGCATATGAAAGCCGAACACATTTTTCATCGCCAAATGCACCACCCGGTACAAGCGACACATGTCCTTTATCCAACATGAAAAAGCAAAAATCATCTGCGTTTTTGATTACTGTATCGCCATCTCTCTTACCAAAATAAAAGCTCACATCTGGAAAGAAATAAAATGCACCTTGCGGATAGTTTGCCTTTACACCCGGAATTTCCTTCAAAAGTGTATACACAATATCCCTACGCTTATGATATTCCGTTACCATTTTATTCGTTGGTGCTAAGTCGCCAGTAATAGCAGCCAAGGCTCCTCTTTGCGAGATCGAGCAATTAGCGGATGTAATCTGACCTTGCACTTTATTGCTTCCATCTGCAATCCATTTGGGGGCAGCGATGTAGCCTACACGCCAGCCTGTCATAGCAAAGCCTTTCGCAAAACCATTCACGGTAATCGTGCGATCAAACATCCCCGGAAGGGAAGCCATGCTCGTTTGATCGCCTGTGAAATTAATGTGCTCATAAATCTCATCAGCAATGATCAATAAATTTTCATGGCTGAGAACAACAGCCGCGATCGCCTCTAACTCCTTTTTTGAAAAGACAGAGCCTGTTGGATTACATGGCGATGAGAAAATTATTGCCTTTGTCTTTTTTGTGATCGCTTGTTCTACTTGCTGCGCAGTTACTTTAAAATCATTTTCTAATGTGCCGTTGATAATAATCGGTGTTGCTTCAGTTAAACGAACCAACGCATCATAGCTAACCCAATAGGGAGCGAACACAATTACCTCATCTCCCGGATTAAGTAATGCTAACATCACGTTGGCGATGGATTGTTTAGCCCCATTTGATACCACAATATTTTCTGCCTTATAAGGAACCTTATTTTCTTTTTGGTATTTCGCTGCGATTGCTTCGCGCAAGTCCTGATATCCGGCAACCGGAGGATAGGAGAAATATTTCCCGTCATCAATAGCCTTCTTAGCGGCATCACAAATGTGCTGTGGGGTTTTAAAATCGGGCTCACCCAAACTGAGATTGATTACGTCAATACCTCGGTTTTTATATTCGCGGGCTTTGGCCGCCATGGCTAAAGTTGCTGATTCTTCGATTGCGTTGATTCTGTTGGAAAGGTGATTCATAATTTTGATTAAGTCTACAAAGAAAGAGATTTATCATGTGAAGACAAGCGGTAGGCAGAGATCTAACCCTGTGGTTTTTGCCCCTTCTAAAAAGAATGAGTCTAGGGAAACCTGCCAAGTGTTAGCTAAAAAGAGTCCTTCCAAGGATACTCCTCCCGAGTGTAATCTCATCTGCATACTCCAGGTCGCCTCCCACGGGAATGCCCCTGGCAATGGATGTTACTTTGACTGGAAATACAGCCAGTTTTCTATTGATATAGAAATTGGTGGTATCGCCTTCCATAGTGGGGCTAAGCGCTAAGATGATTTCTTTGATTTCATTCCCAGTTGTCAAGCGGCTTATCAGTGAGTCAATTTTGATATCCGATGGGCCGATTCCATTCATAGGCGAAATAACCCCTCCCAGCACATGATAAACTCCCAAAAACTGAGCCGTATTTTCAATGGCCATTACATCTTGGGTGTCTTCTACTACACAAACAATGCTTTTGTCTCGCTTATGGCTTTTGCAAATAGTGCACTCCTCCTCATCCGAAATGTTATGGCATGTTTTACAAAACCGAATATTTGAGCGCAGCTTGTTCAACGCCTCTGTAAGAGCAGTGGTTCGGTGTTCGTTCTCCTTTATCAGGTGCAAAACCATTCTGAGTGCCGTCTTTTTTCCGATACCGGGAAGCTTGGCAACCTCATTTACAGCATCCTCTATCAGTTTTGAAGGAAAATCCACTTAGTTCTTTTAATAAGTCTTGGTAATGCGCCCAAAACAAAATGGGCATTAAAAAATTTTTGCATCAATGCCAGCGTCAACGATCGCCTCGCGCATTGGGTTTAGTTCTTCATAAGAACCAGCCTTCACCTTGCATTTTCCTTTGTGATGAATCAACCAAGTACACTGCTCGGCTTGTTCGGGGGTGTGCTTGCAAACACGGATAAGGGTTTCAATGACATGCTCAAAGGTATTAAAATCGTCATTAAACACGATGAGATCCTTTACATCGGTAATCTCGATTGCTTCCAGTAGATCGGTAAGTATTTGTTCCTGGACTGGCACTTTCGTATTGCTTTTAAGTTGGCCACAAAAATAGGAAAAAAGGAATAGATTCGAACTTGCGAAATTGATCGGCAAAAAAGATACGAAGACCCCGATCCTAAAGTAGCCTTTCATGAAAAGAAAGGACCTTAGTTTTGGCCTTTAGCGAAACAAAAAGAATAACGCTGCACCTATGGCAATTACTATTGCTGCGGACACACCAGCAATGCGCATCATCTTTTGACGTCTTCCTTTTTTAAGGTAGTCAGGAATGTTGTCGATGGCGGTACGCAATCGAACCAATGCAGATCCATTTTTCTCGATGTAGTCGAAAGCACCCATTTTTAACGCTTTAGTGACGGTGTAAACATCATTATCGGCTGACAGGAACACAATAGGTGCTTCGTTCGACTTCTCCTTAATCTCTTTGATATAGTCCAGACCCAATTCATTATCTCCCAGATGTTGATCTAGCAGAATGAGATGTGGGGCGTCTTTCAAATGACTCAGGCACTCTTTGGCCGACAAAAAAGATTTTACTTCAAAGCCAAGTTGATTTAAGTGAGCGCTGATAATTTTTTGGTAGCTCAAATTGTCATCAATAACAAAAGCGGTTTTCATAAAATAAATGTTAGTATCGAGTTGTTTAATTATCTCATTTTAAGACAGAAGTTCCATTTTTGAGAATAGCAATAAGTCCTTTTCAAGCATCTTGAGGCGCTCTAAAATGGAGTGCAGGCTCAGCAGTTGTAGTTGATCAATGGATTGATCACTCAGTTTTAGTTGACTTATTTGTTGGTATAAACTGGAGCACCCTAACAGGCCTATAATTCCTTTCAAATCATGCATTTCTATCCTTAATTGGCTTGTTTCTGATTGTTTTATACTGTCTCGAATGTTTCGAATCCGACTGGGCAACTCGTTTAAAACGATCGCTAAAATTTCCTTTCCCAGCCCTTCACTATCACCAATAGTTGCGTGAAATTCCTGTTGGTTGAAGACAAAAAATCTTGGCTGAGCTGATACATTCATCGGAATTTGTTGCATTTGGTTAACCTACTATTCGGCAAGTGTTGTACCAAAAATATTTTGGATGATGCGAAATCTGATTTGTCTTCAAGATGGCACCATTGATCTAATACCTCACCGCTTTAGTCGAATAGAAAATTCTTCGCACCAATTGCAATCTAATTTTGAACAACAAGAAAGGCGGAAAACCAAATTCTTGATGAAATAGATCCAATAAGCAGTAAAGATTTAAAAACCGAAAGTAAACCGATGAAACGAATATTTGACATCCTCGCCTCTTCAACCGCTTTGTTGATTTTAGCTCCAGTATTAGTTGTGATCGCCATCATCATTAAGGTCGAATCTCCAGGCTCCGTGTTTTATTCTTCCTACCGAGCAGGCGAGAGCTATGATCGATTTAAGCTTTTAAAGTTTAGAACAATGAATGCCAATGCCGAATTGAAGTTAAAAGATTTGGCGCATCTCAATCAATATGAATCTGAGCAAGCTGTTAGTGAAAGTTGCTCTGAGTGTTGCCACTTACCAGTTGCGGCCTGCACACTGATAGTGTTACCCAACGGCACCTACTCGTGCGAGCGCTGGGAGTTAGCGAAAGGAAAATCCAAAGCGGCCTTTTTTAAATTCAAAGATGATCCGCGGATTACGCGTTTCGGAAAATTTTTGCGCAATACTAGTTTAGACGAGTTGCCTCAATTGATTAACGTGTTGCGTGGCGATATGTCGCTGGTTGGCAATCGACCTTTACCACTTTACGAAGCGGAGAAACTAACTGCAGATGCGAGTGCTCAACGTTTTTTGGGACCTGCAGGAATCACCGGACTATGGCAAGTAACGAAACGTGGTAGAGGCGGTGCAATGTCAGAGGAAGAACGCATTCAACTAGACAATCAATATGCACAGTCTTATTCGTTTATCGGAGATATTCAACTAGTGCTCCGCACAATACCCGCTCTATTTCAAAAAGAAAATGTTTAACCAACTACAAATCAATTTATGAATCTATCTTTTATAGGAACAGGTTATGTGGGTTTAGTGAGTGCTACTTGCTTTGCCGAAATGGGCAATCAAGTTTATTGTGTAGATGTAGATGCTGGAAAAGTGGTGCGTTTGCAAAGTGGGCAACTTACTATCTACGAGCCCGGTTTAGAGCAACTGTTTGAACGTAATGTACGTGATGGCAGAATTCAATTCACCACACACTTGCAAATGGCTGCTCATCATGCTGAAATCATTTTTTTAACGCTGCCAACGCCACCACAAGAAGATGGTTCAGCCGATCTTTCATACGTACTTTCTGTTTGCGACCAATTAGTGCCGGTACTAAAACAACAACACAAAATCCTAGTTACAAAAAGTACCGTGCCTGTAGGTACAGCCGATAGAATAACCAGGCAACTGGAGTCAGCCGGATTGCAAGCGGGCAAACATTTTAATGTGGTTTCTAATCCTGAATTTTTACGTGAAGGATCTGCCGTGATGGACTTTTTAAAACCCGAGCGCGTAGTGATCGGTACTTCTAGTGAGCAGGCAGAAGAAATTATGAAGACTCTTTACGAACCATTTGTTCGCAATGGTAATCCTATTTTGGCAATGGATGCGCGGTCGTCTGAGTTAGTGAAATATGCCGCCAATGGTTTTTTGGCAATGAAGATCAGCTTCATGAATGAAATCGCAAATCTCTGTGAACGTAGCGGAGCAAACATAGAAAAAATTCGAAAAGGAATAGGCTCGGACAGCCGCATTGGTCATCAATTTTTATATGCAGGCTTGGGCTACGGAGGCAGTTGCTTTCCCAAAGATGTACAAGCATTATCATTTACGAGTCAGGAATTCAATTATTCGTTTGAAATTTTAGATGCAGTGATGAACGTCAATAAACGCCAACGCATGCAAATGATTGAGCGCATGGAACAGGAGATGGGATCGCTACAAGGGAAAAAGATTGGATGTTGGGGGTTGGCATTTAAGCCAAATACGGATGACATTCGCGAAGCACCCGCTCTGTGGCTGATTGAAGAGTTAATGAAGCGAGGAGCTACCATATTCGCGTATGATCCGGCAGCGATGGAGAACACAAAGAAGGTTTTGCCTACCATTCAATATGCTACCGATCCTTACGAAGCCACTAACAATTGCCATGCACTATTGATTTGCACGGAGTGGAATGAATTTAGAAATCCGGACTTCGACAGATTGAAATATGAGTTGTTGAAGCCAATCATTTTTGACGGCAGAAATTTGTTTGATCCGGTTAAGATGGCCTCGATAGGTTTTACCTACCATAGTATTGGCCGAGCAACACTACCTGCCGAAATACCTTTTGAAGCGCAACTCAAGTTAGCCGTGTAATTTAACCGATCAGGTGAAATGGATAATCGCGTGAAATCAGTTTCGGTAATTACGCTGAACTACAATACAACCAACCATACCATTGCTTTGCTGAAGAGCATTGAGCGAATCTATGGGCAGTCGCTTCAGGTCATAGTGGTAGATAATGGCTCAACGGAAAATCCGGCAGGCTTTTTAGCGAGTCAATTTCCCTGGATTGATTTCATTCGGAGTGATCGGAATCTTGGCTTTGCCGGAGGCAACAATCTTGCTATGCGTGCAGCTCAGGGAGAATATCTATTCTTTGTCAATAATGATACGGAGTTTGGTGCCGATATTCTTTCGCGGATGGTCAACCTTTTTGAGCAATTTCAGGGCATCGGTTTGCTTTGCCCTACCATTCATTACTACGATCAGCCAGACCAGGTTCAGTATGCAGGGTTTACTCAAATAAATAAAATCACTGGCAGAAATGCGTGTCTTACCAAAGCAAAGCCGGAACATAACGGGATGGCGATAACGCATTATGCTCATGGAGCTGCCATGCTCGTGCCGCGCAGAGTCATTGATCAAATTGGATATATGCCGGAAAATTATTTTCTGTACTACGAAGAACTAGATTGGAGCGAGTCGATCCGAAGAGCCGGCTATCAAATTGTGGTGGACACGCAATCTGCCTTTTACCACAAAGAATCACGATCTGTTGAAAAATTAAGTGAATTGAAAAGTTATTTGCTAACGCGCAACCGGATTTTGTTTATGCGAAAATATTCAAGTCGCACGCATTTGATTCTTTTCTGGATTTTCTTCTTATGCGTGGCAACGCCAAAACATCTCCTAAAAAATTTGGTAGCATTCAGAATCAAAAACGTGTGGGCCTATTTACAGGCACTCCGTTGGAATTTCTTCCACTCCGCTCATTCCACTTCAATTGGTTACAAGTTTAACTACCTGCGTCATGATGTATAATCGTTTTCAAGTTCCCGACTGGGTAAGTCAGCATGATTTTGCCCAGTCTCATTTTTCGCTCATGCAGTTAGAAGAACTGGCGCATTTGCGAAAGCAACTGTTGCGGTTTCAATCTGCAGAGCCGATTGTCTCGATTGTCATTCCGGTATGGAATGAAGAGAATAATATTGTGCGCACGCTTTCCACTTTCGCCAAGATGCATATGCCGTACGAGTGCGAATTGATCATCGTAAATAACAACAGCACCGACCGCACTCCAGAAATTCTGGACTTGCTAGGAGTGAAAGTGATTCATGAAAAACGACAGGGCATTGCTCATGCGCGCCTCGCGGGATTACGCGCATCCAAAGGAGTCTATCAATTGTGTGGAGATGGCGATTCGTTATATCCACCTGATTGGATTTCAGAAATGGTTAACCCACTAGTCAAGAATCCTTACATCACTTGTGTATACGGAAACTACAGCTTCACACCAGCAGCTCATTCATCGCGATGGCAATTGGGCTTGTATGAGTTAGTAGCAGAATGTTTGTTTGAATGCCGCAGGTGGCGCAGAGAATTTTTGAATGTGCGCGGAGCCAATTTTGGATTCCGTGTGTCAGAAGGTTTAGCAGTGAAAGGTTTTGAAATGCCGGTCACCCGAATTTACGATAATCAGGAAGGAGCGCGCACGTTTGTTGTGTTTGGCGAAGATGGCCGCATGGGAAGAAAACTGGGTGAGATCGGTAAGATAAAATTAGTACGCAGCTACCGAGCTAGAATCTGGACAAGCTCTCGCAGGCTATTGAAAGATGGCACATTGGCACAAGCGTTCAAGAAACGAATCGCGAAAGAAACTGCTCGTCTGCTCGAATATACTTTTGGATCTCGTCAATTGACATTCACCACAGATCAACTTCAGCCTGAAAAAAAGTAAAATCAAACTCCAAGAATGAAAAGAAAAGCCATTATTACGTTTGCAGTAGGGTATCAATTTGAGCACATTCAACACTTCATCTTGTCGTGCCAAGCGTTTTGCCCGGGAGCAGATCTATTTATTTATGTAGGTAGCAATATTCGTGATCTTCAAGAGCAGTGTAAGTCATTCAGCAATGTAAAACTGATTCGTTACCAAGAATCTTTGTTTCCCAAAATGCTTAGCAAGCTGGCTATGCAATCGGCTTGGGGTGGAAAAAAGCTCGCCCAGCTTATTCAATACCTTTATCATTGGCTAAATAAGTCAAACGGTTTAGAAATGTGGGCAACACCACTGGTACAGTTTATGGTGAAAAGATTTTTTTTGATTCAAAGATTAGTGACCTCAATACCCCACGAGCAAATTATGCTCACCGACATTCGCGATGTGTTGATAGTATCAGATCCTTTTGAGCACTTAGGTTCCAGTATGATTGCAACAGGCGAAGAACCGGTTGCTATAAAGGATAGCGACTTCAACCGAAGATGGTATGAGGCCACCTATTCAAAGGAGCAATTAACAAAAATTGAAAATCTTCCAGTGTTGTGTGCAGGTGTTACTATCGGATCGCGTCATGCCATTGAACAATACGTGCGCGAAATGATTGAGGAAACACTCAGCAATCTTCCCAAAATAGTAGGATTGTTGGGAGCCGATCAGGCTATTCATATCCACCTGATGTATAAGCGGCTTCATGGAATCCAGAAGCGAATAGAAAAGAATGGAAGCGGAGCGATTGCCACTTTACATTATTCCTCTTTGAATGAATTTCAATTTAAAAATGGCACTATTACCAATAAGAAAGGTGCTTGTTTGAAGGTAGTGCATCAATACGATCGCCACCAGCATCTTGTTACCTACTTGAAAAATTACATACTAGCTCAATATCAATCAAGAGCGCATGCGAACTAAACGGACGTATCTTTTTTTTTCTTTGCCCAAGCATGATGATGCCTACACTTCTACCCCGTGGCAGCTTGCACGTGAATTGGCTTTAACGCATGAGGTGATCTACGTAGATCACCCATATAATTTCTGGGAGGCAATAAAACTATTTTCCACCCCCAAAATACAATGGCGATTTAAATCCTATTTTAGATTTAGCGTAAAGGAATTAGAGGGAGTTAGTGTTTTACCAACTCCATTTGTGTGGCCTACACACTTTTTGCCAACAGGCATGGTTCACCGTTTTTTTACGAATCGGAATGAAAAGATATTGGCAAAACGTGTAAACTCTTTTTTGAGAAAGCGTGACATTCAATCAGTAGTCTATGTAAACTCATTTGAATTTTATTACCCAACATTTCAAAATAGACTACACACCCGGCTAAATACTTCGGTTTATCATTGTATTGATCCGATGGTAAAAAAATATACACTAAAGCACGGGCCTGCTTTACAAAAGCAAGCGGCATCGAATGTCGAAATGATTATTACCACTGCGCCCGCTTTAATGAAACAGTTTGAAGGTCGCGATTTCACCCGGGTAAGCTTGGTGCCCAATGCGGCTAACTTTCATTTATTCAACCAAGCCCTTGATAAGAATTTACAAGTTCATCAGGCGATACCATCTGGCAGAAAAACGATTGGATACTTAGGCAACATTGAACGAAGAATTGATTTTCACTTGTTGTTGCAGTTGATGGAGCGCCTTTCGGATTTTCAGTTAATAATGGCCGGCCCAATTGAATTGAAATATGTTCCAGAAGAAGTTTTACATCACCCTCGCATAAAATTTATTGGGGCAGTCGCGCATGAAGATGCTCCTTCTGTATTGAAGGGATTTGACGTAGCAATCATTCCTTTCCTAATAGATGAAGTAAGTGATGGGATTTACCCTCTTAAATTATTTGAATATTTGGCGGCAGGCAAACCTGTTGTGACTACCAATTTTAATCCCTCTGTGCTGCGTGAATTAAGTCAAGTACTGGAGCTTGCCCATTCAGCTAATCAATTTGTGGAATTAGTAGAACGAGCTGCGCAGTCAGATACATTATTAGAAAGAGAAAAAAGAGTGGCGATTGCTCGCATAAATACATGGAAAGAAAGAGCGGAGTTATTTGATCAGTTAATTCAGTTGAATGTAGCCTAATAAGTTTATGGCAATAAAAGAATTTGTAAAAGGAAATGCTACCATCAAAAAATGGGTAATGGCTATTTTATTCAGAAAAAGACCCCACCAGGCAAAAGTGAGATGGTATGTATGGTGCCTTTTTATTTTTCCCCGTTACTTCAATAGAGGAATTAGCTGGCGTTCGCGCCTCGATTTAGTTCCGTTTAATAAGTTTTCTTTAGGATCCTATTCGCGCATTGAAGATGGAGTAATCATTAACAATGGAATGGGTGATGTAATCATTGAAGATGAAGTTCATACCGGTATAGGTTGTGTACTGATCGGTCCGATCATATTGCACAAGCACGTGGGGCTTTCACAATATGTTCGCATTCTTGGAATGCATCATGGCATAGATCCTGATAAACCGCATCATCATCATCCATCGACTAAAGCTCCAGTTATCTTGGAAGAAGATGCTTTTGTTGGCACAGGCACTGTAATCATGGGTAAGAAAAATGGTGAGCCTCTCGTGCTTGGAAAATATTGTCGCATAGGTGCAAATTCAGTAGTGATGACGGATATTCCTCCCTATTCTATCGCAGTAGGTAATCCGGCCAAGGTAGTGCGTAAATGGAATTTTGCTTTGCAGAAGTGGGAAAAACCGGCTTCTAACAAATCAATTCTATAAGAGGCTTTTCAATTTAAGTCCTTCTATCATTTCTTATCCCTAATTTACTAGAGAGCTTTTTGTAGCGTTACGCTGAAAAAGAAATACAATCAATGAATGTATTTCTACCGCGTGGAAGATGGATTCCTTAATCACCGTCACAAGTGAGCTTTATTTATTTTGCGAAAATCATCTTATTGTTCTTTGCGCTTTTTCTGAATCGGGGATAGAGACGGATTAAGTCGTACCACCAAATCAGAGTTAAAGAAACACCTTGCATCAACAAAATGGGTTGCTTCCAGAACTTGAGTCTTGACTTTAGGTAATACCATTGAGTTTTGCAGCCGATTTCCCAATAGATGTTTTTCCAAGCAGAATTGGCTCGATTGAGCTGATAGCTATGCTTATCCTTATAAAATAGGCGAAACTCGCTTTCCAAGATCTTCATACGCTTGGCTACTTTTTTGAATTGGTCAACGCGTGGCGGATGGTGCACCCTCATCTCTGAGGAAAAGCCAATCGTGCCAAGTTGTTGTATGCGCCAGGCTAAGTCGGCATCTTCGTTGTGCGGAAAAGGAAACTCTTCATCAAAACCTCCTATTGCTATCAAAGCTTCTCGATGATACGCAGCATTGCATGTGGGCACACTGCAATTTCCATTTTCGTTATCAATTTGATGCGTAAGTGGCGTAATGTGATCGCGATCGGTAAAAGTACTACCCTGAACACCCACCCAATTTGTATTAGAAAAAACAGAAAAGATGGTTTGCAACCAGTTTGCTTCAGGTAGACAGTCATCGTCAGTAAAAGCAATCCACTGACCCAGCGCATTCGCAACGCCTTTATTTCTTGCAGCTGCCGGACCGCCATTACTTTGTTGAAGAAACATGAATTGCATACACGTAGTATTTTTATAGATCTGAAGCACTTCTTCCGTTCCATCGGTGCTTCCATCGTTCACTACGATTACTTCAAATAGATTGCGTGACAGTGTTTGAGCTTCAAGAGCATCGAGGGTTTGCAGCAGAGATACTTTTCTGTTGTACGAAGCAATAACAACGGAGATAACAGGTAAGTGTAACATTTTAGTTTTTAATAATAGGATAAAAGGATACAACGAGTTGTTGTTTTAACCTCAAAATAATCTGGCTATAATGACCTGGAATTAGTTGCAGTGTATCTTGGAGATGAATGCCACAGACTTTTTTCAGAAGGTAAGCCACACACGCAAGTCCGCTAAGTTCCACAATCACCATCGCCAACGGAGCGCCAAATACTCCTAAAAACTTAATCAATACAAAACTTAAAACAATGGTGAGAATGCTATTGACTAATACTAACCTAAACGCAAGCTCCGGTTTTCCCCAAGCGGTTACGGCACTTCCGAAGGCGGCTCCAAAAGGGGTAATGCATGTTGCAATAAAAACGTATATCGATAGATATACCCAGGCATGTTGATAAGCAGCGCCATTTAGCAGCGTCAATACGTAAGGAGAAAGCGCTATTCCAACAATAGACAACGGAATAGTTATCGAAAGCAGTAGTGAAATGGATTCATGAAATTGCTTTCGTGCCTGCTCCCTATTTCCGTTTTGCACACACTGTACGAGTGATGGAAATAGAATGGATTGAAATGAATTATTGGGAAGCAACGCTACTTGCGCAAACCGCTGCGATACCCCCAGTAAAGCGGTATGCTGTAACGTAAGCAACGAGCCCGTGATAAACAAGCTGATGCGTGTGGATACGGCAGAGGTTGCCTCGCGCGCAGCAGCAACAAATCCTACCTGTTTGATTAAAAGAAATTGCTCTTTAGATAAAGCGCAACCCATCATTTGTCTCAAAGGAATAAAAGGTAGTAGGTGAAGTGCTGCTGCGAAACTGGATATACCGAGTACTACGACTACATATTGAAGAGATAAGTTCCATTGAATAATTAAAACGATTCCTACGAATAGGATAGCGCTGTTAATAGCATTTGCAACTAAGATTGGCGCGAGTATTAATTTTCCACGCAAATAGAAAATGAGCCAACGCATGATTGCGTTTGGCATAGAGTAAATGGGATAAAGCAAAGGTAACTGCGACCACTCACCAGAACTAGCTAAACTAAATGCCAGAAGAATGCCACACATCAACAACTCTGTGATGAGGACAATGATGCCATTCGTTTTGAGATGTGCAATATTCAGTGAATTGTCAGCATGTGCCGTGCCTTTGATCAGTGCGGCCTGCACCAGTGCATCGCGTAAGCTACTAGCCAATGCAAAAATGGCAATGAATAGAAACCACTGTCCGGCTTCTTCAATCGTATAAAAGCGAGTAATGAAAACGGTGAGTCCAATGCCCACGATAAATTCGAGAAGCATGTTTACCAATGAAAGGATTCGTTTACGTATGGATATCATGACTTCTTCGATTCAGTTTGATCAAAGTGAACAACGCGAAATAAAATGGCTAATAATAGCCAGAAGAGAATACTCATTGGGAAAACGCCTACAACTTCCTGTCCCCATTCAACCACCAGCAATGCGACAACACCACCAATGATTCCGGCTACAATGGCTTTGTAGTCTGGGTTTTTCATCTTCAATAACGCTAAGCTTCCGTGAATGATGATTCGGTAGTAGAGATACAGGAAGAAAAATAAGCCAACCCAGCCAAGTTCAACCGCTACACGAATAAGTCCGCTATCGGGTGGAAAGTTGGCTAAGAAAGTGCCGGGTGAAAATCGTTGTCCCCAAATACCCGTAGAACCCAAGCCACCTCCAATCGGATGTTTCACAATCCAGGGTAAAATCATACTTCTGTTCTTGGCGCGCGTTTGATACGATGCGTCAGCCGAAGGTTGAAAAGTAGATTGAATACGCTGAATGTGATAGTTGTTACTTGGCGTGATGATCAGAATTGTCATGCCGATAGAACCAATGAAGAGAAGTAGATACATTTTGGGATTTTTAGAAAGAACGACCCAAACAAGAAAGAAGATTGGCACGATGACAAAGGCAGATCGAGTGCCAGAGTAAATCATCGCTAATCCGGTAATGCCAGAAGCAAGCCATAAAATTATTTTTTTCCAAAATCCGGTAGCAGCAAAAGCCATTGACAAACAACACGTGCACATGAAAGCCATAATGATTCCGAATTGCGATGGCGATCCAATCGATCCAATGGCACGCCACCTTCCGTAGTTGAAAACCAAGTGCACCAAATCGTGGCGCACCACATAATTATATTCCCACTCGAAGTATCCAAATGTTGCTTGCCAAATACCCCATAATGCAGACACTACACTAAAAGCAATTAAGCAGTAAAGAAATCGAAATAGCTTTGTAGGTTTATCTAATGTTTGGTACGCAATAAAGAAGAGCATCAAATATTCCACAGCAGGGCGTACCACATAAAACCAAGCTGTGCGAGAAGGCGCCAAAGGGTTTAGAAACTCAATGATATTCATGCCTGCCCATAATAAGACAGCTAAAGTTATCGGTGTATTGAAGATACTCCAGCTACGATTGAACTGCGCGCGGTAAAATAGGCCGCACAGCATCACACCAATGATTGCATCCATGGCAATACCCATCGGAATGTTTTCAACTAAGCGATTGAATACACTGATGGTAAATGCTAAAAGTAGCATAAGATATAACCCAATATCAGTTCGCCACAAAAGTGAAAAACCAACAACGGATGCCACTAAAATAAACGGTATACCTACCGCAGCTTTGAAGTTGAAGAGGTACACGGCCCAACTCAACAAGGCCGAAGCAAAAATCCAGATTACCCATTGAACCAATTCAGGCAGACGGCCCTCTCCACGCGCAAAGCGACTTAATTGAATAGCCAGTGAATTGGAAACTTGCATTATAAATGATGTGTGGTGTGAATAAATTTTCCTTTGTTCTCAGCACGAACACTTTTAACGGCATTGAATAAATTGAAATAAGCTAGCTTTACAAAACTGCCTATTGAAAGAATTGCCTTCATTAGTGCATTCTCATGAAGAAGAAAAACAACCAGCGCTACAAATAGCAAAAGCCAGGAAATACTAAAGAGAGGTATCCAAATCGGCCATGCGGATGTTGCCCAAAAGAATACGCATTCTCCAAAACATAAAATGGGTGAAATAACCACTTGAAGAGAACGAGGCGGTCGACATAATGTGATCAAGTAGTCCAACGCTGCTACTCTTCCAAATTGAAATGCAGTTTGTATTAAAGTGCCTGCATGATGAAGGGCATTGTAGTATTGTTCGCCAAACCATCGAATGCGTTGCGGGTTATGATTTGAAATGTTGTTCGTTTTCTCCTCCGTCACAATGCATTGTGGCAAAAAGGTTGCTCTTACTTCACGAGCTTGTGTTAGCAATTGAACCATGAAATTTTTATCAAAGCCCGGTGCATTTGCATCTAATTGAAGGATACATCGAATAAATAGATCAGTTTCAATCAATGCACCGCTGCCGCTGATTTCTAACAATAAATTAGCTTTCTCTTTTGCCCTTCTATACAAACAATCATTTAACCGCTCGGATAGATGATCGAAAAAGGAGATGGCGGTGGAAGTAGAAACTGATTTGCGGACTCCTTGCAGGATATCAAATTGATCGTATTGATAAGGCTCTATGCGATCAAAAAAATCCGGAGCGATCACATTGTCTTTGTCTACCAACATGACAAACTCTGGATTGCATGTTCCGTGCAAGCGTTGTTTGTCAATCCATTGAGTGATAAACCGCAATGCGTGTTGATACGAATTGCCAGATAGATGCGAGAACGATTTTTGTATGCAAATGAAACCCTTCGTAACGGAGTAGCGATAGTATTTTTCATCGGCATCTTGCAGAAGCACTAAAACTTTGATGTTTCTTTTTTTAATGGCTTTTGGCAATGAGTCTAAAACATCTAAAAAGCGTTCTCCCGGTTTGTACGCAGGCAAAATCAATAATATCTCCGGTGATGTTGATAGCGAATCGCTGAAATTGGATGAGCGCCTTGGAAGCCCGAGCAATGTAAGGCACAACCAATAAAAGCTGTAGAAGGTTAAGTAAATCGCCAGACAGGCAAGGAGAGTTTGTAGTACGATCATTTGAAGTTTCGATTAATAATTTTTTTTACAGTTTTGCGGAGGCTTCCACGCTCCTTAGGGATTTCGCCAACATAGTCTTCCAGGTTTTCGATATCGGCATGAAATAGCACTACCCCACGCAGTGACTCTTGAGTATTTAGTATTTCTTTCTCGATGCGCTGATCGACTTTCGTGTAGATTCGATTGGCGCTAATGGAATGAACTATGCAATCACTGATAGAATACCAAAATGAATAATCGGTGCTCAGACTAATGGGCGGAGCAACGACCAGTAAAACAGAATGCTGCGCTTGCTGCTGTTGAATATATTCCTGAATGGATGCTTTGTTTTTGTGAAGGCCGTGTTTAGCAACCAGCGACCGAACAGTTTCGAAACAATCCAATTCTTCTGAAGTCCAATCAGCATCCAGTAAACCAACTGATGGGAAATGGTTTTGTAAACAGGAAGCCACTTGCTTTGCCAACAGATGTGTTCCCTCTTCCCGTTGCGTTGAACTAATTACAATGATACTAGCGGGCTTAGTAACTATGGATTGTACGATTTTTTCAATTTGCAATTGTCGGATCAAATCTATTCCGGCTTGGAAACTAGAGCTTGCTGTTGGTTTTTGTTTAGGTATAGCTCCTAAAATCGGCAAGCTACAGACGCGTTCAAGTTTGTCTACACTGGTTATAGTGGCGTCTAATAACTGAATCAGAATCAATATGCCGGCCATCAAAATAAACATGACAATACCACCGGCTAGAATTAATATCATGCGTTTCGATGGTTCTGCTTTGAAAGGCAAAAAAGGAGGATCGACTACTTCAATGATGTTTTCGCCTGATCCATACTCCATGGATTGAGTAAGATTTAATTTATTGAGTAGTACGAGATAAGCATTTTGTGCAGTGCTAATTTCTTGTTCGTAGGCACCAATGGTCGATTCGAAAGGTGCGAAGCGTGAAGAGTATCTCATTACTCGTTGAATTTCATCATTGATGATGTGAATCATATCTTCTGATGTTTCTGCCTCCAGATCATATACAACATACTTACTTACCAAGTCTAACTGCACACGGCTCGGATCATACGGTGTTTTACGAGACAGCTCTTGCAGTTTGCTTTGAATTTGACTTTTTGTATTGTCTATGTTCTGGTGAATAGGCGATAGATCCTCAGCCGTTTGATTGCCTAATGTTTTTTTAAGCATTTCACGATTCATCCTCTTAAGCTGTTCTTTTAACTGAAGAATTTCTTGGTGGGTGCTTAAATCAAGAGCTAGTTCATTTCCTTGTTGCACACTTTTGATGACTTCGCTTTTTCCGGTTTTGCCTTGCTGCACCCGAGTGAGTAATGTTGCGCGTTGTCCTTCCAACTGCACCAGATAAGTGACAATTGCCTTGGTGTGCTCACCTAAATTGATAATGTTGTTGGCAACCTTGTATTTTTCCAGCCGCTTGATTTTGTCATCGAGGTCAGCCTTTGCCTGACGAAGTAAACTTTCAATAATGTCCTTATGGCCCTTTACTTTATTTTTGGCGAGCGAACGATTTTCTTCAATCAGTGCTTCAATAAAATAGTCAGCCAATGCCTTTACGCGCTTGGGAGAAATTTCATTGATTTCTAATTTGATGAAATTACTATCCATTATACGGAAGGCCATCACTAGCTCGCGCAACTTGGCTGTGTTAACTTGATGAAAGCGTAAAAACTGAAGCATTAAGCTGTCAGGGAATTCACTTGGCTGAAGAAACTCCTTCGTTAGCTCTAATTCTGTTAATCGCTGCAATACTTCTTTTTGATTGGTGATAAGAATTTCACTTCCTTCACTAAAAACTGTTTTTGACTCGATCGCTTTACGAATCAATTTTAATTGAACTAACTCTGCATTTCTTTTTGATTTTAGTAACTCAATCGTATTCTGAAAGTAAGTATGAACCTGATACTGCTTCAAATCTTCATCACTAAGGCTCATACCTTTGCTTTCTTGTAGATTCAGGAACAACCGCGATTCTGTCTTAAACCGATCAGGTGTATTCTTTGAGAAATGGTAGATCAATCCCATCGTCAGTAATGGAATCACTACCAGCTTGATGCGGTGCTGCAACAACATTCGAAGTATCGAAACAGCTATTTCCATATCCTAGCGTGGTGAGAATTGAAAATTGTAGGCAGATTCGGTGTCCTCCGTTATCAATCGAATTTGTTGCTGAAGTTTACGTGCAGCTATTTGCGCTTTCATTAGTGATTCTTGCGTGAGAACCAATGCACTTTGGTTGAGCAATACTTCTTCCATTCGTGCTTCACCTTTTTTAAATTTTTCTTCAATCACCTGGCAATGTTCTTGTTGGGCCTGGTTGGCCTCTTGACGCAAGTCGAGGATGCCCAGTGTTTCCAGGTATTGATAAAAAAGACGAAGAATTTCATCGCGCACTTTTCTGCGTTGATGCTTCACTTGATTTTCGGCACGGACAATATTTTGTTTAGCTTCCCGGATGTAGCTCCTGCGATTGATGAATTTTTCAGGATCTAACCCAAGTGTAAATCCGATATTGGGCAACACACCGGCCGTGGTTACGCTTTCATTATTGATATTGGTGGTTGTTACAGAAAAAAAATTTATACCCAAGCGAAAGGTGCTTAGCCACTTATTCTTCTCCTGAATAACATTTTCATATTGCTGCACCAGCTCGCCTTCAAAGCTTTTGAGAAAATAGGAGTTTTTGATGGCGTTTTCCGTAAGGGAGTCAAGTGCTGATTCGTTCGATAGAATTGTTTCAATCCGCTGACGTTCGGCACTGATGGAAACTGGATTCGTTTGTTGAGCGAACCCTACTAATGGAAATAAAAAGTAGATCAACAGTCGCATTTTTAGCTCTTTAAGTACTCAAAAGTAGCCGGCAAAATGCCTAAGTAGCCGCTTATTAGACCAACAGCTTACGCGTTTCGATTAACCCGATTTATTTGAAGACATAAAAAAGTCCGACCAGATGGCCGGACCTATTCGGGGTTGTATGTAATTACTTTTTATAGATCAAAGTGCTTTGGCGGTAGCCAGATAAATTCTTGTACCAATCTTTGTATGTCATTCCGCCACTTTGAGCCCACGTGCTAAACTTAGTATGGGCTTCGTTGATGGGTCTGCTCTCTTGCGGGTATTCAAACGGTAGCGCAATATTAATAGCCCAGGGCATGTTGTTACCACTTTTATAGAAGCGCCCTTCGGCCGGGCGACTGCTGTCAGCCAGCGAGCCGAGCAAAGACGTATTTGCTAAAGATGTCGGTGTAAAATCGGCCAGATGTACTTCTCGCGCACGATCGCCATTAACAAAAATAAAAGGATTGTATGGAACATACCCAAGGTCTGTCATCTTGATAGGTTCAGTAAATGTGATCACCAGATTAAGAGTTACTGGTGTGATGTACCCTTCCGTAATTTTTGTATTTACAAAACTAGTTGTGTTAAAGAGTGAGGCCGTATTCCCAAACGGAATGATTACAGCCGTTGCCTGATTCGCTTCCACTCCATTCGCCAAGAGGTCAATACTATTTCGCTGCGGAAAAGCGCCAGTGACAGAAGCAACTTTATTTGGAGAAATGGGTAGCTCAATGCCAAATCCATTTTGATAAGCAGCACCAACTGCTTTTACTATTAAGTTGGCACGCATTTCTACTACCGCGTTCGCAGTGTTGGCCACCAACTGAAAGTTATAATCTATCACCAAATCATTCATATCGTAATCGCCTTTGCTCGGCCATTGATCTTCAAATGCTATTGACCCATAGATGCCTGCTCCTGGTGTAAAAACATCGAATGCTTTGGTAGCATCATTTGGATATTTGTCGTTTCGGTCAATGACTCCATCGGAATCAGTATCCGTTCCAGCGGTTTGTTTCGTATCAACCAATTTATCGGTAGCAATAGACGTAAAGGGATTGGCGGTGATGTAGAAAACCGCATCGTTGAAGTCGTTGTCGCCACTGGGGCGGGATAGATCTTCCATTCCTAACAAAATAATTTCGCGATTCGCATCACGTAGCAGAACCGTTTGCTGCCGATAAGCTGCCGAGGTATATGTATTTAAATTTTTGGTAGAATATTTTATTTCGGGTTGCGATGTAACGGTAGATCCGTTCCACCCATTTGGAATCAAAAACCATCCGATGCCGGTGTTTGCAGGAAATGTCCCCAGTGATACTTTGCTGCCGGTAGCCAGATTGCCACCGCTGCCTGGAAGTGATACATTTGGAAATACAATCTTCAACTCCGCAATATCAGCTATAGTAGCCGGTGGAGAATTTAATGGATAGGTGTAATAGCCAAGCGCATTGCGATAGCCCGCACCTTCTGTTACAAAAGTTACCCACACCTCGGCTGTACTGGCCAGTTTTGTATCAGTATCAATAGTAGTTGATAAATACTGAGGGTTGTTGGTGGGTACCGGCATTCGTTCCGGCAAAGTGGTGTTGATCATATCCAATAAATCTTGCGCGATGTAATCATTTACGGGCTCCAGATTATTCGGCACTCCGTTTGAATCAAATGAACTTAGGAATGTAAATCCGTTGGTTTCAATACGACCTGCACTAGATGATGACTTTTTCACCGATTGATACGATTTTCCACCAATTATAATTGTCGAGTTAGCATTGGTTGGGAGAAGGGTTTCTGAGGGCAAACTGGGATAATCGGTTCGCACCACTAGTTCTTCTATATAGGAAGGCACTGTGTTTTGAAATTGAAGCTCACCTTTTGCATTAGTGATACCTGTCATTAATGTAATATATAGTCCGTCTAACGTAAACCCTATTTCAATGGGCACGTTACGAAGTGGTACATCGTGATTATCGAGGGTGTTGATTTGAAATGTTACCGACTGGGTGGTGGCAAAGTTAAAATTCGCAAGGGAAATGTCTGTGGAATCAGGTTTCCCATCGTGCGCGATTTCCCTTACGCATGCGGCACAAAGGACGGATAAAGAAAGAAGTAATAATTTTTTCATGCTACTTGGTTGCTTATTTAGATGGCCGCAAAGTAGCTGATGCCGTAAGCCGCGCACGAATTGTTCGACAAAGCAGATGCTTCTATCGACTAATTGCTTTGTTAATTAGACGAAAGATTAGAAGAAACTCAGTTGATTCATCAATAAATTGCGATAGGAGTCTCCTATCGGAATCAATTTTTTCCCGATAATGATAACCGTTTCTTCTATAGCATTTATTTTGTCGATCCGCACAATATGCGAGCGATGCACTCGCACAAATTCATCTACTGGAAGTTTGGCTTCCATTCCTTTCATTGTGCCGTGAACAATGTAGCGGTCTTTTTCTGTATAGATATTTACATAATCGCCATACGCTTCTACGTAGTTGATGGCCGAAAGACTTAGGTTGATCAATTGATTATTTGCTTTTATAAACATGCTGTCGTTTATCGGCTTGGCAGTGACCGCCAATTTACTTTCGATTCGGTTCACGGTTTTTAGAAATCGTTCCAGCGAAACAGGCTTTAGTAAAAAGTCAGTAACCTCTACTTCAAATGCTTCTAGCGCGTATTTTTCTTTTGAAGAAGAAATGATGATCTCTGGCCTCTTAGTAAGCGTGCGTATAAAATCTAAACCGGATAGTTCGGGCATTTCCACATCCACGAAGATTAAATCCACCGGATTGCTTTGTAGAAAGTATCGCGCTTCTAAAGCGGAGCTGAAAGAGCCTTTCAGTTCCATAGATGGAACGCGCTTGGTCAACGTTTCCAATGCCAAACGTGACATATTATCATCATCAATAATGGCGCAGGTTATCATAGTACTTTTGTTTTAGTAAGTGAAGCCATTCGCTTTTGAATGTTTTCTAGTCGTACTTCCAGCTCCTCGGGATTGAAAGGTTTTATCAGATAGTCATCAGCACCGGCACGCAGTGCTACGATTCGGTCATTACTGGTATCATTTCCGGATAAAACTAAAATCGGGATCTGATGCCATTTGGTAGATGCGCGCAACTCGCGAATAAGCGATAGTCCATCCATGCCTTCCATGGAAATGTCGACCACCATCGCTTGCGGCTTACTCAACTTCAACATTTCTAATGCTTGTTCGCCATTTTCGGCAAGCAACACTTCGTATTGCTTTTTAAAGTACGCTGCCAGTAGCAGGCGCAAGGCAGGCTCATCATCAACTACCAATAAATAAGGCTTAATTTGATCTGTAGATTTCATTTTAGTCTGGATTTTAATTCGGGGATTTCGTTATTCATACTTTCAATCAATACTTCTGCTTGCGCCAGTAAACTGGCCATTTGATCAACATCTTTTCCTTCTCGCGAAATGCTCTCCAACGATCCGGCAATTTCTTTCAACTCATTCACACCCAAGTAGGCACCTTGTGGCTTGAATGAATGTGCTACTTTCGCCAGTGAATTGAAATTTTTAGAAATAAAATCTGTCTTAGCCCGTGCCAAAAATTGAACTGATTGTTTCTCGAACAGACTAAGCATTTCATTGGCAAATGATTGATCGCCTGGCGCAATTTGAGTGAGATAGTTCAAATCAATAAGTTTATTGGAAACACGAATACCCGCTTTTTGTTTTGCAACCGTACCCGTTTTCACTGAAAGCAGTTTACTGATTTTATCATGAAGCTCTTCTACTTTAAATGGTTTGGATATGTAGTCATTCATTCCAATTTCTTTCACTCGCTGTTCCGGATTATAAAGCACCGAAGCGGTCATGGCCATAATGGGAACGCTGCACTTGGGTTCAGCTAATGTTGATCGAATAAGGCGGGTCGCCTCCAGCCCATCCATAATCGGCATTTGCACATCCAATATCACTAGATCAAACGAATGCTTCTTTAGTTGGTTCAAAGCTTCCTGGCCATTTTCAACCAGCGTTACATTCAAATCCCATTTATTCAAAGTGTTGCGCACAACCAATTGATTGATTTTATTGTCTTCGGCAACCAGCACTCGTTTATTTTTAAAAGAACCGAGTGCACTGAATGGACTTGAAGTAGGAACTATATCTTCGATCGCATGCGCGGCAGGCTTAAATGGTAAGACTACTACAAACGAAGAGCCAACTCCCAGTTCGCTATCGACCAAAACATTTCCTTTCATCAGCGAAGTCAGTTCTCTAACGATACTCAATCCCAATCCTGTGCCTCCGTATTGAATCGAAATCTGGTTATTTGCCTGTGTAAAGCTCTCGAAAATACTTTCTAACTTTTCTTTCGCAATACCAATGCCTGTGTCGCGTACAGCAAACTCAATCACGTATTCTTCTTGTCTTTTTTGCGCATGACACGCCAGTGTTACACTTCCTTCGGTTGTAAATTTGATTGCGTTCGAAATCAAGTTCATTAATATCTGATTGACACGAACGACATCACCCACTAACCAATTGGGAAGTGCCGCGTCTAGTGATACAAGCAATTTGATTCCTTTATGATTCGCTAGAGGATTTAACCCATCTACCAACGTAGTGATCAATGACTTTAAACTAAAGGGTTGATCAGCAACTTGCAGTTTGCCCGCTTCGATTTTAGCCAGGTCAAGAACGTCATTGATAAGCGAAAGCAAATGTTCGCCCGATGCTCGGATACCTTTGATGTATTGATTGTTGGTTGCACTGAGTTCAGATGCGGATATCAGATTGGCAAGTCCCAACACACCGTTGATAGGCGTGCGCAATTCATGACTCATGTGTGCCAAAAATTCTTGTTTGGCTTTCATAGAAGTCTCTGCTTCCCTTTTTGCATTTAGTAGCTCCGCTTCATTTTGTTTACGTGCAGTAATATCGTGATACACCCACATGTGCCCCTTGTATTGCTCGTCTACATAAATAGGCACATAGTCACGATCAAATACACGACCATCTACCAATTTTAATTCATCACCCGATACATTTTTACGTTCGATCAATAAGTGATTGATGCGAGTAACAAAACCTTCGGGGTCAGCAAAATATCCTTTGCTTTGTTCAGCAGACTGACTGCAATCTGCACCTACCATCATCTCAGGTGTGGCAGGAATTCCAAACATGGAGCAAAACAATTGATTGGTTAAAACAATCTTTCGATTTTCATCTTCAACTAACACACCGGCATGCATCGTTTGCAATAACCGGCTCAAGCGAGCAGAAGTAGATTTGATCAGAGACTCTTCTTTCTTACGAAGTGAGATATCGCGAATAATGGCGCTAAAAATATATTCGCCATCAATCTTTGTTTCTCCGAATGAAATTTCTAGAGGCACTTCATGTTGATCGCGATGCAAACCGGGCAACTCAAGACCAATCCAGCTATGTAGTTTACGTGTGCCGGTGGCTACATAATTCGCCATGGCTTTTTCGTGAAGAGCTCGTAAGTAATCCGGAATAATCAAGTGTAACTTTTCGCCTTCCAATTCTTGCTTGGTGTATCCAAATATTTTCTCGGCTACTTCATTGACAAACAAAATAGTGCCGGAACGATCTACCGTGATTACCACATCCGAAATGGTATCAACAATAATGCGCTTAAGCGCTTCCGATTTTTGTAATTCTTTGCGAATGGCTTTGGCTTCGGTCACATTTCGAACCAGTGCCAAACACTCGTCATTGTTCATGTAAACAATGCGAGCTTCAAAAAAGAGTTGCTGACTTTTGTGCTGAGACGTGTGCTCAAAAGTTACCAATTCTTGGGTGGCAATCGATTTTAAAAAATTCTGATGATACAGACTTACGAGCTGCGATTCTATAATAGTTTCTATAGGTCGAACTTTTCCGCTTTTGCTCACCACGAATAAGTGATTATCCTTTTGACGGATTCTAAAAATCGAATCCGGAATGGCTTTGAGAACAGTAGTTTGGGCTTGCTCTTTCTCGCGTAGTTTTTTTATGAGGGTTGTATTATTGAGCGCAAGAGAAGCATACGAAGCAAGAAACTCGGCTGTCTCAAATTCATCGTCCGAAAAGGCAGAATCGGAAATTCGATTAATAACCAATGCTCCCCAGCTCTTATCTCCTTGTTTTAATGGAAATATCATCAACTGTTCTTTCGGCATTAATACATTGGGTGGGTAAAGAGTGCGCTTATCCAAATGCGCATTTTCAATTCGTTCAGCTACTCCAATCGCCAGCACATCTCCTATAATGCCACAACCTATAGGAATTGACCAAGCACTTAAATCCGGGTTTGATACGGTTGGCCCTTCTACAATGATTGGCCGCAACAGATTCTCTTCCGGTATGGCCAGATATACAGCCATCGTATCGTAGTGCATTAATTTACACAGACCTTGCACCAAGCTTTGAGTTACCGCGCTTTCCTCTTCAGCGGCAATCATTTTACGGGAGATCGTCAGAATCTCTTGGCGTTTGTTAGCAAAAAGGGAGTTAGCATTCATTGTGAGATCGTCTCCTTGCAAAGTGCGTGCGAGCAACTGGGTAAGGCTATAAAAAGAGTGAATTAACCGAATCATGCCACCAATTGGTCGAAAAACAACAGTTTTCGATGAAGCCGCCAATACATTTGTTTCTTTGGCAAGCAAAATAAGCAATCAACTGTTCCAGTTTGGGAAAAAAATCTAAAATGGGAGAAGTTGGCAGTCTATGCCTCTTAAACTAAAAGTTATCAAATGAAGTTCGGTTTTTATCTAATGTGTGCAGTGGTTGTTCATGCTTATGGGGGATATGTGCTGCTGGGTGTCTTTTTCAACCGTTTCACTAAACTTTTTAAACATGAAGATTGAAAAAGTAGCATTGGTGGTAGCTTGTTACAATGAGCAGCCTATTTTAAAGGAAAAAATCCAGAATTGCCTGGCACTGAGTTATCCAGAAGAAAAATTAGATATCGTTTTTGTGACGGATGGTTCAACCGATGGCTCGACTGACATGCTGATGCAATATCCTCGCCTCACAGTTTTTCATGAACCGAAGCGAGCTGGCAAGCGGATCGCCATTGAACGTATCATGCCAATGATAGATGCACCTATCATCGTCCTCACCGATGCCAACAGTATGCTCAACAGCGAAGCTCTGAATGAAATTGTGAAACACTATCATGACCCTAAAGTAGGCGCGGTAGCGGGCGAGAAAAAAGTATTAGCGATCGGTACAGGTGCTGGCGAGGGTTTATATTGGCGATATGAGTCATTTTTAAAAAAAGTAGACAGCCATCTTTTTTCAGTGGTAGGTGCTGCCGGTGAGCTATTTTCCTTTCGTAAGGAATTGTTTGTACCGTTGCCTTCGCAAACCATTATTGAAGATTTCGCTTTGTCACTCTCCATTGTTGAGCGTGGTTTCAAAGTAGCTTATGAGCCGAATGCATGGGCAGAAGAAAAACCATCTTCAAACATGGCCGAAGAATGGAAGCGTAAAGTGCGAATTTGTGCCGGGGGCTTTCGCGAAATAGTGAGTTATGCACGGCTGTTTAACGTGATCAAATATCCGTGGCTTAGTTACCTACTGATTTCGCATCGCGTGTTGCGATGGGCGGTGGTTCCATTTATACTTCCGCTCTTGCTACTAGCAACCTATTTCTTAGCGAATACCGATAAGATGTTTCAGCTCTTTTTTGCTTTGCAAATAATAACTTACTTGTTGGCTTTGGTTGGCGTAGGGCTGCGTCACCAGACCAAGCTTCCTTTTTTTATTGGTATTCCCTTTCAGTTTGTGATGATGAATGCCGCAGCTTACGTAGGTCTCGTTCACTATTTACGCGGAGTTGATCATGGCGTCTGGAAAAAAATAAAGCGTGTTGAGTAAAACTCGACACGCTTTTTAAGCTCTTTTTTCTTAAAATTATCCGTTCATAGATATCAAAAACTCCTCGTTGTTGCGGGTGCCCTTCATTTTTGATTGTAGGAATTCCATCGCCTCAACCGGATTCATATCAGCCATGAACTTCCTCAAAATCCAAACACGCTGAAGCTCTTCTTCCTTCATCAACAAATCTTCGCGTCTCGTTCCCGAAGCCGGGACATCGATCGCTGGATAAACACGTCTGTTAGAAAGCTTACGGTCAAGCACCAATTCCATGTTGCCTGTTCCTTTGAACTCTTCAAAAATAACTTCATCCATTTTAGACCCAGTATCGATCAATGCGGTGGCTATAATGGTGAGCGAACCGCCATTTTCAATTTTGCGGGCAGCCCCGAAAAAGCGTTTTGGTTTATGCAAGGCATTGGCATCTACACCTCCTGAAAGAATCTTTCCCGAAGAAGGAACCACCGTGTTATAAGCACGCGCCAAGCGTGTGATCGAATCTAACAAGATCACTACATCGTGACCGCACTCAGTCATCCGTTTTGCTTTTTCCAACACAATACTGGCGACCTTTACGTGTCGTTCAGCTTGTTCATCGAAGGTAGAAGCAATTACTTCTGCCCTAACGCTGCGCGCCATATCTGTTACCTCTTCCGGGCGTTCATCGATAAGCAACACCAGCAAATACACCTCCGGATGATTTTCCGCAATGGCATTGGCAATGTTTTTCAATAAAACAGTCTTACCTGTTTTCGGCTGCGCCACAATCATTCCACGTTGTCCTTTTCCAATAGGTGAAAAAAGATCCATGATTCGCATCGACATATTATCATGCGTAGTGCTTAGCTTCAATTTTTGCTCCGGAAAAAGGGGCGTCAAATATTCAAAAGCCACACGGTCGCGAATCTCTTCTGTTGTTTTGCCATTGACGCTATCCACTTTCAATAAGGCAAAATATTTTTCTCCTTCTTTTGGTGGACGAATTTGGCCACGAACCGTATCACCCAATTTCAAGCCAAATAATTTTATCTGTGACGGAGAGACATAAATATCATCCGGGCTAGCCAAGTAGTTATAATCTGAAGAGCGTAGGAATCCATATCCATCCTGCATAATTTCAAGAACGCCTTCATTAGACACAACCCCGTCAAAATCCTTGACTAGGTTTTCTCGCCTTGCTTGATGTTGTTGATTAGGTTGTTGGTTTGGATTAGAGGGTCGGTCTTCTCGTCTTTCTTGTTGCGAGGGGGTCTCTACATTACCGGAAGGAGCCTCAGTAGGCTGGTCTTCAAAACTAGTGGCGCTCTGGTCGATTTGAAAATCCAACGTTTTAAGCATCTCTTCACTGCTTTCCCCCTCTTCATTTCCCTTTTCCCGTTGCATTTCGGGTGGAGCAGGTGCTACATTTTCGCGTTTGCGAGGCCTCATTTTACGTTCTGGATCACCCCCTTCACTGGGTTTTTTTGGTGCGGGCGAACTGCCTGTGCCGGTTACTGCCTGCTGATCTAGTATCTTATAAACCAACTCTTCTTTCGCCAATTTCTTGGCGTTCTTTACACCGAGGCCCTCGGCTAATTCCTTAAGCTCAGAAATGAGCTTATCATTGAGTTCATCAATTGTGTGCATGTAGGATCAAATAGATAGGTTAGAGAACAAAAAATATATTTTTAATGAAAATGCTGGTAGACAGCAACAGACAAAACATTATACGACCAAAGACTTAAAGAAGAAATAAAGTACCAGAATATTTATTGATTGAAGGTCAGCGAGACCGCATTGACCCTGCAAGTATAAAGCAAAATTTGAATACTATCAAATCAGCTCAAAATTTATTGGCTATTTTTGCCGTCTTAATCGATAGATATGTTGCAATTACAAGTGTTACGTGAGGAAACAGGGCGTGTGCTAGAGGGTTTAGCGAAAAGAAATTTTAAGGAAGCCGAATCATTAGTTCTGGATATCCTGAAAAATGATTCGGAAAGAAGAAAACTTCAGCTAGACTTAGATAACCTAAAGGCACGATTGAACGCTAACTCGAAAAAGATCGGTGAATTAATCAAAGAAGGAAAAGTCGAAGAAGCCACGAATCTAAAAGGAATTATCAGTCAGGATAAAGATCACATAAAAGTTTGGGATCAGAATCTGCTGACTTTTGAAGCGAAACAAAGGGAAATCTTGGTTCAAATTCCCAACGTTCCAGCCTCAAAAGTACCCGCTGGAAAAAGTGCGGAAGATAATAAATATGATGAAACCGTTGGGCAAATACCTGACCTTAACGCAGACGCCCAACCGCATTGGGAGCTGATTAAAAAGTATGACATCATCGATTTTGAGTTGGGCGTAAAGATTGCAGGCGCTGGGTTTCCTGTTTACAAAGGCAAGGGAGCGAAACTTCAACGTGCGCTGATCAATTTCTTTTTGAGTGAGGCAGATAAGGCTGGGTATACCGAGGTGCAACCACCCATTGTTGTGAATAGAGATTCAGGATTTGGAACAGGTCAGCTCCCGGATAAAGAAGGACAAATGTATTTTATCAACGAGGATGGTTTGTATCTCATCCCTACCGCAGAAGTTCCAATCACTAATCTCTACCGAGATGTGATGTTAAGCGAAGATGAGTTACCGATAAAAAATGCGGGCTATACACCATGCTTTAGACGAGAAGCGGGCAGCTGGGGTGCGCACGTGCGTGGCTTAAACAGGTTGCATCAATTTGACAAAGTAGAGATCGTTCAGATCAGTAAACCTGAAAATTCTTACGCGTTATTAGAAGAGATGAGCCAGCATGTAGCCGGACTGCTCGAAAAATTAGAGTTGCCCTACCGTAGGCTACTACTCTGCGGTGGCGATATGGGCTTCAATTCTGCCATGACCTACGACTTTGAAGTTTTTTCTGCCGCTCAGCAGCGCTGGCTGGAGGTAAGCTCTGTTAGTAATTTTGAAGCTTTTCAGGCAAACCGCCTCAAATTGCGCTACAAGAACAAAGAGGGCAAAACACAACTGCTCCATACATTGAACGGAAGCGCATTAGCGCTACCTCGAATTGTAGCTGCCATTTTAGAAAATAATCAAACAAAAGACGGGATTAAGATTCCAAAGGTGTTGGTGCCGTGGACAGGGTTTGATATCATTAAATAAAAAACTTTTGTATTTTAGCTTCTTAATGGAATTAACAATAAAAATCAAGGACGAGAAAAGCTATGAGGCTCTTCTTCATTTTCTTCATTTACAGCCCGGTGAGTACCAGTTAAAAAGTGAATTAGATGATTGGCAAGTGACTTCTCACCAGAATTTCTCCAAAGCCTATTCAGAAGGCGAGCCAGAATATTCTGTATCTCTCGTGACAGAGCCTAATCCATTCTATGAAGGAAGGTGATGTTGTTTTGGTTTCTCTTATTCAATCTGACGGAAAGTCAAAAGTGAGACCTGCCTTGATTTTAAAGAAAATGCCTCCATTTAATGATTTGCTTGTTTGCGGAATCAGTTCGCAGCTTAGCCAGCGGGTACTTAATTTTGATGAAATAATCAATTTGAATGACCGCGATTTCAGGCAGTCGGGTTTGGTTCAACCTTCTTTAATTAGATTAGGATTTCTCACCGTTTTATCAACCAAAACTTTAATGGGAAGTATTGGCAGTATTTTACCAGTGAGACTTGAGAGATTGCAAAAAACCCTGTCTGACTATCTAATTAGAAGGGATTAAGATTCAAAAAAATTATTTTCCTCTTTTCTTTTTTCAACAAAAATATATTTTTGCACCTCGAAATGGGATTGAACAATCTGTCAATCTCCAATTAAAAAATTGTATGGACATTAAAATTGAAAACCTCTCTAAGCGGTATGGTCCGCAGCGTGCCGTAGATAACATATCGTTTGAGGTGAAAGCCGGAGAAATTCTGGGCTTTTTAGGGCCGAATGGAGCCGGCAAAAGCACTACCATGAAAATGATCACGGGCTATCTCTCAGTAGGTGATGGAACTATTTTCATAGGTGGAAAAAAGTTGCAGGAGTCGGGGGACGAAATCAAAAGACACATCGGCTATCTGCAAGAAAACAATCCGCTCTACCTGGACATGCCGGTGATTGAATACCTAGGTTTCTGCGCGGCCTTACAAGGTGTGGAGAAGGGTTTAATCAACGAACGTATCCGCAAAATGGTGAGCGTGTGTGGCCTCAATGCTGAAAAACACAAAAAAATTGGTGAGCTATCGAAAGGGTATCGTCAACGGGTAGGGCTCGCACAGGCGTTAATCCACGATCCGGAAATATTGGTGCTAGACGAGCCGACTACCGGCCTCGACCCCAATCAAATTGTGGAAATCCGAAAATTGATTCGCGAAATAGGAAAAGAAAAAACGGTTATTCTCAGCACACACATCCTACCGGAAGTGGAGGCGACCTGCGATCGAATCCTCATTATTAACAAAGGAAGAATTGTGGCCGATGGCACGTCTGAAACATTGCGCAAGCAGGCTACTGGAACGGAGTTGATAAAAGTTCGAATTGAAGATGCACCGGCAGCGGAAATTCAAAAAGCACTGGAACAGTTGAACAATGTGGCAAAAGTTGAACTCACCGATGTTGCCATGAATCGATTTGAAATTCAAAGCAAATCTGGATTGTCATCTACCCGAGCGGTATTTAAACTTTGCGCAGAAAAAAATTGGGTGATCACCGAAATGATTCCGCTGGAAACCCGGTTGGAAGATGTATTCAGAAACTTAACGATGAATTGAGATGAGAACGATTTGGATCATTGCACAAAAAGAGTTGGGATCATTTTTTGATTCCCTAATCGCCTATATATTATTGACGTTGTTTCTGGGATTCAGCGGGTTCTTTACATGGATGTATGGCAACGATATCTTTTTAGTCGGGCAGACTACGTTGCGTGGATTTTTCAATATTGCCTATTGGTCGCTCTTCTTTTTTATTCCAGCGCTCACTATGCGTTTGCTGGCTGAAGAAAGAAAGACAGGTACTATTGAATTGTTATTGACCAAGGCAGTTACCGACCGGCAAGTAGTAATTGGTAAATTTTTGGCCGCCTTACTATTGGTTGTTGTTGCACTGGTTTTTACCCTTCCCTATGTAATCACGTTGGCAAATATTGGTAATCTTGATCAGGGCGAAGTAATCTGCGGATATCTAGGTCTGCTGCTGATTAGCGCCAGTTATGTGAGCATTGGGTTGTATGCGAGCAGCATTACCAATAACCAAATTGTTGCATTTCTGACGGCTTTATTCATTGGTCTTTTCTTTCACATCATATTTGGCGTGTTAGCCGGTAATGTGCAGGGTATTGTTGGCGAGATTTTTAATCAGCTTAGTTTGTCTACTCATTTTGAGAGTATCTCCAGAGGAGTAGTCGATACGCGTGATTTGATCTATTTTATTTCAATTGTATGTGTGGGGTTGCTCTTGTCCGAGTCATCGCTCACTAAAAGAAACCTTTCTTAAGTTGAACTATTATGCACAAGAAATTATATACCAGCCTAGGACTACTTCTACTCATCATCGTTGCCATCAATTTTGTAGGCAATGAATTTCATTTGCGTTTTGATTTTACTGAAGATGGTGAGTACACACTCAGCGAAGCAACCAGCGAAATCATCGATGACCTGGAAGATCCTGTCACCGTAAAAGCCTACTTCTCTCAAAACCTTCCACCCGATGTAGCTAAAACGCGTCAGGATTTTCAGGAAATGCTAATTGAATATTCGAATCGATCAAATGGAAAAGTGGTGTATGAGTTCATTAATCCAAGCGAAAAAGAATCCATCGAACAGGAGGCGAACAAAAATGGCATTCGCACTGTGATGATCAACGTGCGAGAGAAGGATCAAGTGAAGCAACAAAAAGCATTCATGGGTGCTTTGGTTTTACTGGGTTCCGGTCAAGAAGTGATTCCCTTCATTCAGCCAGGAGCAGCCATGGAATATGCGTTATCAACGGCTATCAAAAAACTATCTGTAAAAGAAAAACCGATCATTGGCTTTTTGCAGGGACACGGAGAACCCGCTCTTGACGAGTTAGCCCAAGCTCGGCAAAGTCTTGATATCTTGTACACGACTCAAGCAGTAACGCTCAGTGATACAACGGATATTGCTCCTACAGCAAAAACGCTAGTGATCATTCGTCCAACGGACACTATTCCATCTTCTCATTTTCAGAAGATAGAAAGCTTTGTTGCCCGCGGGGGACGCGTATTGGTTGCCATCAATCGTGTAGACGGTAACTTTCAAAATGCAACTGGAAGCGCTGTGAATACTGGACTAGAGCAATGGCTACTTGCGAAAGGAATTGAAGTTGAAGACAATTTTGTGATCGACACAAAATGTGGGTCGGTTACGATGCAACAACAAACTTCGTTCGGTATGTTGCAGCAACAGATTCAATTTCCCTACATCCCTGTTGTTTCGCGGTTCTCCAATCATCCTTCGGTAAAGGGAATTGAGAGTGTTATTCTTCAGTTTGCAAGTACAATAAAGTACTCAGGAGATACCACCAAAAAATTTACCGCGCTGGCATTCTCTTCTGAGCAATCGAACGCGCTTCGGGCACCTGTCTATTTTGAACTTCAAAAACAATGGACACAAAATGATTTCCCTCTAAACGGGTTGGTTGTCGCTGCAGCCATCGAAGGAAAGTTATCGGGAAATACAAGATCAAAAATGATTGTGATTGGCGATGGCGATTTTCCTATTAATGGATCCAACGACAAAGCCCGCCAACTTTCCCCAGATAATGTAAACCTATTGGTGAATGGAATCGATTGGCTTTCGGATGATACGGGGCTGATTTCGTTGCGAACAAAAGGTGCTACCTCACGCCCGATTGAGGCGCTGGAAGACTCCACCAAGACTTTGTTAAAGTATGGAAATTTCTTTTTGCCCATTTTACTGGCACTGGGTTACGGCATCTATCGTTCACAGCGCAATAAAATGAGACGTTACAAATGGATGAGTGAGAATTATGAAGAAGCTTAACAACAAAATTTTAATCGGAGTTTTAATTGGGCTGACTGCTACTTTTGCTTTGTCCAGGGTCTTTCGCGCATCAAAGCGACAAAGCAATCTGAGAACAGAGTTACTGAAAGTTGATACCGCTGCAGTAAACAAGGTGCTTCTGTTTGCTGCAGTGGAAAAGGGCAAGGAGATTGCTCTTAATCGAGAAGGGAACAAATGGATTGCAAAAAAGGAAAAAAGCACCGCTCCCACAGAACAAGGGTCGGTCAATAATTCAATTGCAACGTTGGCCAACTTAAAACCATTGCGACTGATTACGAAGAAAAAAGAAAAATGGAATGAGTATAGCGTGGGCGATTCAAGCACTCGCGTTCAATTATACAAAGGCGATTTGGTGGTTGCAGATATTCACGTTGGGCGCGTGGGCTTTAACCAATCATCGGATGGTCAATTCAATCCGGGCGGAATATTTACTTATGTCCGCCTGACGAACGAAAACGAAGTGTATGCGGTGGAAGGATTTTTGGAATCATCCTTCAATCGCAGCTATACCGACTGGCGAGACAAATCATTTTTACGAATTAAGAAAGAACAGATTACAGAAATCCAATTTATCTATCCTGGTGATAGCAGCTTTGTGCTGACAAAGAAAGACAATGGATGGTGGATAGGTGCTGAAGCTTCAGACTCCATTAAGGTTAACAGTTATCTATCTCAATTAGAATACAAAAATGCCAATGGCTTCGCAGATGAGTTTCTCGCGATGGGTAAAGGGGATGTATCGATCCAATTGAAAGGCGCACCCGGTGTGATCGCTACTGTTGAAGGCTGGAAAAGGCCGACCGACTGGGTACTAAAATCTTCGTGGCAGCCTACGATTTATTTCTCCTCAGAAAATTCAGGGTTAGTAAAAACTCTTTTTGAGCCGAAGAAAAATTTCTTGATAGACAAGAAGTAAAACAGTGTATGCTTTAAAGGATGGCCATTCAGTTCGGCTCAATGTTATCGAAGCCAGAGAATACACTCATTTTAAAATGGCATCAGTATTTCTCCAACCTACATAGTTCCCTAATTGTGTCTTTAAGTCATCGTCTCCGCCATAGACAACTATTAGATTGTCAACGGCTTCATTGCTCAGGTGCTGCCAGTATTGAAGATTTGAAAAGTAACTACTGTTGCGTGTCTTGCCCGACTTTATTTCAATAGGTACCAACTGGCTATCGTGCTCAATTAGCAAGTCAATTTCCTTTCGATCCTTGCTAAGCCAGTAAAATACATGCGGTGTTTTTCCGGCATTCAGCCTGCGCTTGATAAACTCATTGATAATAAAGTTTTCAAACAGGCCACCTTTCAAATAATGGGTAGTAAGTTGTGAGATGCTCTCAATGCCCAACAACGAACATGCCACACCCGTATCGTAAAAATAGAGCTTGGGCGACTTCACAAGTCGTTTGTTAAAATTTTTATGGTGCGGTTGCAAAAAATGAACGATATAACTAGCCTCTAATACAGAGAGCCACGCTTTTGCTGTATTGGGGCTAATGCCTGAATCGCTGGCCAATGCGTGTATATTGAGTACTTGCCCCGTTCGTCCTGCGCAAAGTTTTAGAAATTGCGAAAAGCTATGCAGGTTTTCAATATTCTTTAATTGTCGCACATCTTTTTCAATGTAGGTGTTGATATAAGCCGGATAAAAATCGGTAGGGTGTATGCCTTTAGCATATAGGCGCGGATAACCTCCGTTAAACACTTGCGTCTCCCAATTGGTCGGCTCGTGGGTTGTCTTTTTTAATTCATCAAAAGAGAACGGCAACAGTTTTAGAATAGCCGTTCTGCCCGCCAAACTTTGGTTTATTTTTTCGGAAAGCAAGAAATTCTGCGACCCCGACAGTACCACATGTATGTCTTTCGAATCGACAATGCTCTGTAGATACGAGAACAAATCAGGCGCATACTGTACTTCATCGAGTACCATACCATCGGGAAAATTGCCCAGAAACCCGCGCGGGTCTTCAATCGCCTGGCTGCGATTGTCGATATCCTCCAGCGTAACATAAGGCAAATCGGTGTAAATGGACTTTAGCAGCGTAGTTTTCCCCGTTTGACGTGGGCCTGTAAGAGTTAACACAGGGAACTGCTTCCGCAACGTTACTATTTTGGCAGAGAGATGCCTATTAATCATGAACCAATTTTAGACAAATATGCAATTAAATTGCCTTTTTGTCTAACTAAAGTCCACTTTTGATAGTATTTTGACTGCATTGACTAACTGCCGGGTACTGGTTATCGGTGGATTTTCCCGCCTAGGCGATCTTGATATCTTCATGGCAGTCTTGCGGTTTACTTCACTTCAGAAAATTCAGGGTTGGCAAAATCTCTTTTTGAGCCGAAGAATAACTTTCTGTCAGCAAAGAAGTAGCAACCTAATCCTATTGTTAGCAGACTTAAAATCACAAGGAGAAGAGATCCTTCTGCACCGAATTTACCACCTGTGAGCAGATCGGAAGAGCGCGGTGTTGGCCTTAGTATCCCGAATTCTTGATGCCCACTTACAGCAAATCCGAGCACGGAGCCTTGCACAAAATTCCAAGACCAATGCAATCCAATGGCCGCTGAAATAGAATTCGTCTTTAAGGTCAATAATCCCATCAAAAATCCACCAAGTAAGATGGTTGCAAAGCCAACCCATGTGAAATGATCATTACCGACATGAATAAACCCGAAAAAAAAGGAAGAAAAAAGCAACGCAAAAAATGGCGCCATTCTCTCTTGAAGATTGGTGAGTATGTATCCTCTTACTAAGGCTTCCTCTCCTATCGCCACAAATAAGTAAATAAAAAGGCCAACCAATAATTTTATTGAGAAACCCACGTATGTAAATTCAATAATCCCCAGCAAATAAACTAAGAAAGCAAAAACCACCATGATGATGGCGCCAATAGTAAAACCATTTAACAATGATTTTCCTTCAAATATGAATCGATAAAAAGAAAAAGTTCTGTACTCAATCCCCTTAATCATTAGCCAAGAGGCGCCAACAACTCCTGCCACATTCACGAATTGCATCGCTGTCGTATAAGCAATACTATTATCTAAGACATCCCGTCTGCCTTCTTGCATCAAATCCAAAAAAAAGGGAGCAAATGGAATAAAAAAGAGCAATGCAATAATAAAAACCAGAAAAAGGTAAAGAACAAGCCTCCACCAATTGCTTTCTATTTGTGGCTTTCTGTAAATATCTGTCATTCGGCTGAACCGGCCCTATCGTGTATTTTGATTTTGGATAGATCGATTGCTTCGTCTTCTTCTTCACCATAGAATCCAGGATCGAAATCATCGATCAGCAGCTTCTCTGCTTTTGATTTTTTAGGTTTGTCAAAAGTCATAATGAGCGCAGGAAGTAAAATGAGATTAGTGAACATCGAAATCACTAGCGTAGTAGAAGTAAGTACTCCCAGGGCAATCGTGCCCCCAAAAGAAGAAAAGGCAAATAAAATAAAACCAGCAAAGAGTACAATGGAAGTATAAATAATACTCTTGCCTGTCTCTAAAATACTATCGCTAACAGAAACCGGAACAAAGAATCCATTGGCCAATTGCTCCTGCCGATATTTCGCCAAAAAACGAATAGAGTTATCTACGGAGATGCCAAATGTAATGCTGAAAATCAAGGCAGTGCTAGGCTTTAAGGGGATTCCCAAATAGCCCATGATCCCTGCCGTAATCATCAACGCAATCACATTTGGCACTAATGAAATGATGATCATGCGCACATTGGCGAATAACATAGCCATGGACAAAGTGATCAGTATAAAAGCGAGTAGCAAACTCTCTTTCAAATTATCAATCAAAAATTTATTTCCCTTTATAAATAACTTAGTTGTTCCCGTTACGCTTGTCTGAATATTTGTGCCCTCAAAAATTTGATTCATGCGTGGCTCAATTACCTCATGTACCAAAGAATCCAACCGCTTAGAGCCGATATCTGCAATCTGCATGGAGATGCGCATTTTGGTGAATGTCGAATCTACAAAAGACTTTAACAGACCCGTATTGTCCGTTTGACCTTTCATGTAGCGGAGAATATAGCCACTCTCAGCCTTACTTGGCAATGCATACTTTGCCGGGTTATAATTGTAGAAGGCTTGCTTCGATGCTTTCACCAAGCTAATAACAGACACGGGGCGGGACACCACGGATATCGAATCAATGAAACTCTCAAACTCATCTATTTTTTCTAGGTTCTTAATATTCAAAACACCCCTTCGCTTACCCGTATTTACTTCGATCTCCAATGGCAGTATCCCGCTGAAGTTGCTTTCAAAAAATTGAAGGTCTTTCTTGATCTGACTTCCTTCAGGCACATCATCCATCATAAAAGAGATCGACTCCAGGCGCAACATACCAAATGCCGCGACAACCGTAATAGCCAAAGAAGTAAGATAAATGGCAGGGCGGTACCGATGTACAATGATATCAACGTAGGCTAAAAACGACCCTAGTATTTTAAAATTGAGATGGCGCAAGTGCTTTGGCGTGGGCTCAGGTAGCCAGGAAAAAATACCGGGTATCATAATCAGGCTCACCACAAACAACGCCATGATGTTGATGCCAGCAACAATCCCGAATTCGCGCAACACCAAAATATCTGTTGTAAGTAATGTCAAGAAGCCAATCGCAACAGTGAGGTTGGTAAGGAACATGGCCAAGCCCATCTTGTTCACCACCGCAGCAATGGCCTCTTCTTTGTTTCTGCGCTTGGCAAATTCTAAATGATATTTATTAAGGAGATAGATCGCATTCGTTATTCCAATGGTAACAATAACGGGTGGAATCAATCCACTCAACAAGGTGATCTTATAGCCAAACAAAGAAAGTGTACCCATCACCCATACCACTACAATTCCAATAATAATCATGGAAAAAAGCACTGCGCGGAATGATCGAAAAAAGAAAAACATGATAACGCCCGTTACCAATGCGGAGAGGTATAAGAAAATCTGCATTTCCTTTCTCACCTCCGTGGCCATCATCGCACGAATGAAAGGAAGACCCGCATATCGCAATTGAATGCCCGTGTCTTTTGCAAACTGATCGCCCAACTCAACCAAGGCTTTTGTCATCGCAATGCGCTTAGACGAATTCATCACTTCTTTGGTGATCGAGATCAACATCATGGTTGCGCCATTCTCTTGATTAACGATCTGCCCCATATAAAACTTCTGGTTCCGAATAGCTCCCATTAGGCTGTCGAGCTGGGCTTGATCTTTGATCTGTTTCGGGTAGTGACCGTCTAAGTAGAAACGGGTATTGGCCGTGTCTTTTCGAATGATTTTTACTTCAGGTAAACTCAATAGATCATTTACGCCTGGAATTTCACGAATGGCTTTGTTCAACTCGCGAAAACGATTGAAATTATCGAGTGTATAAATGGCACTATCCCGCAAACCAACGGCTATGATGTTGCCATCTTCCCCAAACTGGGCTTTGAATTTCTGGAGAAAGACCATTTCGGGGTCATCTAAAGGCACCGTACGAGCCAGGTCATAACTCATCTGTACTTTAGTGGCATGGTAGCCCATAAATACGGTGATGAGCAGGATAATTCCGATGAGTGTTAACCTGAACTTAATAATGAATTGAGCGATGCGTGTCCACATATACGACCAAATCTAAGGAATTTTACGGTCTAAGAAACTGGAATTTTCAGGCGATTGAAAGTCGATCTGCTTTGCCCCGTTGCTGTAGCGCGAAGAAAACGGTGGCACTGAATGACAACGCGAAGTAGAAAATTAAAACGGGCACTATGAATTCAAAAAACCGACTCGCCCCAAACCAATCTCCTTGCTGAAAGATGATATAAATACCCAACACAACTCGAATGCCTTCCCAAAAAATAGCCGAAAAATTTTTGTCCATCAAATCCGTGAGTGCATAAACCGTTAGAAAAATAAACGCACCATAGATGAACATATTAGGGTTGCCAATTTTGGCAATGTTGCCAAACAGATAACTCAGAAATAGTAACAACACGAGCATTTGCATCCAGCTCCAAGCCATCAATCCCTTTACATTAGCAGGGTCATATTTTTGAAAATGATACACGTCTTTGATTTTTTCAACCGGGTATTTTTTTGCTACATCAGCTGGTCGCCAACCCAATGGCATAAACCATATTTTAAATTTGTCCTCAAGGCGCTCAGCTCTCCACGCGTCTTTGATCAATAGCCATAAGTGCATGAAGTTTATCTTGATCGGATTCCATGTTTGAACGGGGCGAGTAACTCCATACACTGCTGGCACAGTCGGCATTTCTTCCTGATAGGTTCCAAACAACTTATCCCAAAAGATAAAAATCTGCCCGTAATTTTTATCCAAATATTCAGTGTTGATAGCATGATGCACGCGATGGTGCGAAGGGGTCACAATGATTTTTTCTAAAAAGCCCATTCGTTCAATGTGCTGCGTGTGATACCAGAATTGAGCAAACAAATGAAGTGGTGCTACGATCGCTATTACTTCTTGCGGAACTCCCAAAAAAGCAGCCGGTAACAAGAAAATGGCAAATATTTTTAGAATAGATGAAATGCTTTGCCGTAAGGCACAGGCTAGATTAAATTCTTCACTGCTGTGATGCACGATGTGATTGTTCCAGAACAAATTATATTCATGAGCAATGCGGTGAACCCAGTAGCCGGCAAAATCTAAGGCAATAAAAGCAACTGCATAGGTGATCCAACCCGAGGGGACATGTACAACCGCTACTTTATCCAATAGCCAACCGTATGAAATAACAACCACGCTCAATCCCAAAACATCTTTCGTCACGTTAGTCATGCCTGAACTAAGGCTCGAAAGCATGTCGTTGGTGCGGACCGTATCTTTGCCTTTGCGCCAGCCCCACCACTTTTCAAACAACACCAACACCAAAAAGGAGGGCATCGCATAGAGTAGAATTCGTCCGTAAGTTTCCATCAGTCGTTAAAATTGCAAAATTCTATTTAATTGGAAAAGCCCTTGATCGTTCGAAAAAGCGAAAGTGCGTGGCGATCCGTAAGTCCGGAAACGAAATCAATTACATTTCTTAAAACACCATAGGTGTCAGTTGGGTTTTGCTCGATGCTATATCGGACTTCTTCGGGCAGTAGTAGGGCTAGATTGGCATATTTTCTTGATTCATTTTTGTTTGCCAAATGAAAACCAGCGATGACAAATTCGTTCAATAACCCGGGCAAGACTTCATGGCCGGATGCCTCAATCTGAATCACATGCCGGGAGCGATAAATTTTTTCGACAGAAACATTGCCTATTGAATCTAACGATGTTTTAGAGGGGCAGACATCTGTCAACGCCTTATCAAATTTGCCATCCAAAATCGCGTGCTCTTCTGTCAGGAAAATTTCAGTGCATTCGTCAACCAGCTTACCGATGGCCAACGCTCGCAATAGTCCTAGTTTTTCATTCAAACTGATATGCTTCTTTAATTTTTCTTGGTTGAATTGACTTCCTAGTAGTGAAGCCATCATGTCCACCGTTTCATCAAAATCGACTAACCCCATCCGGCAACCGTCCTCTAAGTCAATAATATTATAGCAAATATCATCGGCTGCTTCTACCAAAAATGCAAGCGGGTGACGACACCAAGCGGCTTTGCCTGCAGGTAGTAATCCTAACTGATCTGCTGCCCTGCTGAAATAGTCTTCTTCAGATTGAAAGAAGCCGAATTTCTTTTGACTCTTTCGTGATTTGTTTCGTGATGGGAATAAGGCAGGGCAAGGGTACTTTGTAAATGCCCCCAAAGTGGCCGTTGTCAATTTTAATCCGTATTGCTTCTTATTCAATAAACGAAAGCCCTGCGCATTGCCTTCAAATTTGATCAAGTCATTCCACTCTGCCTCACTTACTTGCTCCTTGAACTGATAGCCATTTGGGTGATGGAGGAAAAAATCAGAAAGCGCATCCTCGCCCGCATGGCCAAACGGTGGATTTCCTAAATCATGCGCCAACGAAGCGCCCGCTACGATCGCTCCGAAATCAAAAAGAGAAAAATCAGATTGCAATTGGGGATGTCGTTGTAAAATTATCTCTCCCACACGTTTGCCTAACGAACGACCAACACTGGAGACTTCAAGACTATGTGTAAGTCGAGTGTGTACAAAGTCATGTTCAGGCAATGGATGAACTTGCGTTTTGTCTTGTAGACGTCTGAACGGATGACTAAAAATGATGCGATCATAGTCCTGCTCAAACGCACTCCGCGAAGGCTCGCTAACACCGGGCTTTTGATCAAGTCGCTGTGGAGAGAGAAGTTGAGACCAGATCATTTCAGTAACTTCAAGACTTGAATGAATTTGAAATCTTTCTTATTGAGTGTATAAAGTGAGTAATTTTCCTTGAGAGCAGATGCTGCAACAATAGCATCTTGTATCCCAAGTCGATGACTCAATGAGTATCGACTTACTAGACTTCGATGGATTTCGTCAATTGCTGAGTCAATTTCAATAAGAATAAATAGGCTTAAGCCTTTAATTAGCTTGTTTCGATGAATCTTGTCTACTGATCCAACCACAACTTCTGAAAAGGTGATAGAGCTAATGCAAAGCTGGTTCATTCCAATCTGAACGAGTCGATCTTCAACCGCTTTGTTTTTACGATCTAAAAATTCAATGAGAACATCCGAATCACAAACTACCAATCCCTCTTCTTCCATGAAAGGCTTCTTAAATGCTCCTTACTTATTAGTTGCCCTTTTGCTATCCCGCCTAAGGCTCTGAATTCCTTCTCAGATTTGAACTTACCTTTTGGTAACTCCTTTGCTTTTAGCTCTTTCACAGTGTCATCCGCTTTACCCTCCAACCGCGATGCAAGTTCTTTTATCAACCTATAATTCTTCTTGCTCTTGAACTTTAAAACCAATGTTTCCATAACTCAAAGATACTAAAATCGAGTATTACTCCTTCAACACCAAATCAATACACATCACGGCTGACAAGATCAACATTCTCAAAGGATGATCTGCCGGTACTTCTGAACTGATTTGTAAAATGTAATTATCTGCCGAAGTGAAAAGTTCTTTTCCTAAGCCACTCCACTTTTTTGTGACTGTTGCAAACTCTTTTCCGTCATTGGAAATAAACTTAAAATCCCAACTCGTCCATTTTCCCTTCAACATACAAAGAGGGCGTTCACTGGCATCCAACACTTGAAATCTCCCTCCGATGGAAAAGAACTTTTGCTTGAATTTCCCTATAACACTATCTCGTTCATCCAACACCTCAACGTTGGACAGAAAGATCGAGACGCCCCTGCGAACCGTCAGTATCTTCTGGCCTTCCGGAGTCTTGATCTCCATGTTGAAGGGGGTCATCCGCTTGTAATCTGTGAAGCGAAACATTTTGGTAAAAAAGCCAAGCCCCTCCTCTCGGCATTGCAATACAATCTGTTTTGTGTCCGGATCGATGATATCGAAGCTATTGGCAGCTTTGAAAATTTTAACATGCTCCTTTACGAGAAAGAGGTTCTTATTAATAGAAGGGTGCATATTAGATTTGTTTTAGAAGAGTGGCTATTGAAACTGAATCTCGAATCTTAGATTTTAAGTTTGAAATTGATGTTCGCTCCTGCTTCATTGTATCCCTATCGCGAATGGTCACGGTATCATCTTGCAGTGTTTGATGATCGATGGTAATGCAATAGGGAGTACCAATGGCATCCATTCTGCGGTAGCGTTTTCCAATATTGTCTTTGTCTTCATAGAAGCAACGGAAGTCAAACTTCAGGTCATTAAAAATGGCTTCTGCTTTCTCTGCTAATCCGTCCTTTTTCATTAAAGGAAGAATAGCCACTTTGTGCGGAGCTAAAGCTGGCGGTATTCGCAGCACGACACGATCAGATCCATCTTCCCCGCCTGCCGGACGGGCAGGTAACTTTTCTTCGGTATAGGCCTTTGATAGGATAGACAAAAACATTCGGTCTAATCCGACAGAGGTTTCTACCACATAAGGAATGTAGTTTTGATTGTCTTCGGCATCGAAATATTGCAGCTTCTTGCCTGAAAATTTCTCGTGACTCTTCAAGTCAAAATCAGTACGGCTATGAATGCCTTCCAACTCTTTGAATCCCATGGGGAAATTAAATTGAATGTCGCAAGCCGCGTTGGCATAGTGAGCTAGATTCAAGTGATCGTGGAAGCGATAGTTTTCAGAACCGAGCCCAAGTGTTTGGTGCCAACGCATTCGTTTTTCTTTCCAGAATTCGTACCACTTCATCTCCTCCCCCGGCTTCACAAAAAATTGCATCTCCATTTGCTCAAACTCGCGCATTCGGAAGATGAATTGACGTGCTACAATCTCATTGCGAAATGCTTTTCCTATTTGAGCAATTCCAAAGGGTATTTTTAATCGGCTCGTCTTCTGCACATTCAAGAAATTAACAAAAATGCCTTGTGCCGTTTCAGGGCGGAGGTAGATTTTATTGGTGTCTTCGGCTACTGAGCCCATTTCGGTAGAGAACATTAAATTAAACTGGCGCACGTCTGTCCAGTTTTTTGTGCCAGAGATCGGATCTGTTACTTCCAAATCAATGATCAATTGCTTCAGGGCTTCCATGTTGGAGCTGTTCATGGAATCTTTCAGCCGTGTGTTTGCTTCGTCTATCTTCTTCTGATACTCCACCACGCGCCCATTGGTGCTCAGAAACATTACCTTATCAAAATTCTCAAAACGCTTTGCCGCTTTCTCTACTTCTTTATCAATTTTATCCTGAATTTTTGAGATCGCGTCCTCTACCAGCACATCAGCCCGATATCGTTTTTTAGAATCCTTATTATCGACCATTGGGTCATTAAACGCATCCACATGCCCGCTGGCCTTCCAGATAGTAGGGTGCATGAAAATAGCTGAGTCGATGCCGACAATATTGTCGTGCATCATGGTCATAAACTTCCACCAATATTCTTTGATGTTGTTCTTCAGCTCTGCGCCATTCTGCCCGTAGTCATAAACCGCACTGAGGCCGTCATAGATTTCACTGGAGGGAAAAATAAACCCATACTCCTTAGAATGAGAGATGATGTTCTTTAAAAGATTGTCTTCTTGATTTGCCATAAGGCGCAAAGATATAAATTAGTCTATAGGTGAGTTACTAAAACGATCTATTGGATCATTCTTTTGGAAAAAACTAACCAAGCCAGCCAGTAAGGCGAAAATTAGTATTATTCACACAACACAATTTGTATTCGGATCATATTGTTTTAATTACTTTTTTGGCTGCTTGTTTCAGCGGCTAGCGAGAACATTGAAAATATTCTTCGATAGCAATGATAGGCTATGCCAATTGAGATGCAAATAACCCTTTAAAATCTATGCGTTCATAACGCCCACTTCTCGGCTCTGTGCGGCCAGTCCAAAAATAAGGATTGAAAGGGTATGTTTGTTACTTCTTTTATTAACTTGACGAACCATGACCGGTTACTTTAAAAAAATAGCATTAGCCATTGGCTTCTCTCCCACTTCACGGGCACTTTTGAAAGAAGCTTCCAGATTAGCCAATTTATTTAGGGCACAGTTAATTTTAGTTCACGTGGGCACTCATGGATCGGAAGAAGAATCAAAAATGAGCGAGCTTATTCAATCTGTCGATGCGGGTGATCTTAATCCTATTGTCCTTTGGAAGGAAGGTGATCCCGTTAAAGAAATTTTACAAGTATGTAGCACCGAGAACATTGATTTGCTGGTAGCCGGGGCACTGAAAAAAGAGAATTTGCTCCAAAACTACATTGGCACGGTAGCGCGCAAGATCATGCGAAAAGCAAATTGTTCTATTCTGATGATTCAAAACCCCAACGAACAAGCGGAATCTGTCAATAATATCGTTGTCAATGCTGAGGACAGTCCATACATTGAAGATGCAATCAAGGCCGGTTGTTACTTGGGCAAAATGGAAAATGCGCAATGGGTACATATCGCTCGCGAACTGAAATTATTAGGCCTCGCTCTTTCCGCCAACGAGCAATGTACCGAAGACGAATACCATGAAAGCATGCAGGGGATGGTGCGCGAAGAAATAGATGAAGTGGAAAAAATACTGGCTCGCATCCCTCGGGAAAACCTAAAGGTCAATATCAAAATGCTCTCGGGAAAATCCGGGTATGAATTAGCGCGGTTTGCTGAACGCAAAAAAGCAGAGTTGTTGATTGTAGGTGCACCCGCCAGAAGATTTTCACTTTTCGATCGGGTATTCCCTCACGATTTGGAATACATCTTTGCTAACCTGCCCTGTAACTTATTAATCATTAATCCAAGGCACAACTAAACCATGGGTAAACTAAGTCATGGAGATGTTGTGCATTTGCTCATTCAACTGAGCGTGATGCTGCTTTTGGGCAGATTGTTATCCGAGTCGTTACGAAAATTCAAACAGCCTGCGGTCATTGGTGAAATCATAGCCGGCATCCTATTGGGTCCAACTGTTCTCGGCATGATCAACCCAGAGTGGTTTCAAGCACTATACCCCGTGCCTAGTGCAACTGCAACCGTTTTAACTGGCATTGTGCAAGTAGCTGTGATCATGCTCTTATTTATAGCCGGTTTAGAGGTCGACCTTCACATTGTGTGGCAGCAAGGAAAACAAGCAATAGCGACTAGTCTGCTGGGCTTGATTGTACCGTTTTCATTTGGTTTTGTTTTCCCCTACCTGTTCCCGGATTTCTTTGGAATTGCCGATCAACAAGATAAACTAACCTTTACCCTGTTTATGGGTACAGCGATGGCGATTTCTGCCCTGCCCGTAATTGTCAGGATTTTGATGGATTTAAATCTTTTCAAGTCTAAAATGGGGATGCTCGTTGTAACCTCAGCCATGATTGACGATCTTATTGGTTGGTTGATATTTTCCGTTATTCTCGGAATGATTGGGACAAAAGGAGAATCCATTTCGATTCTTAACACAGTTCTGCTGACCATCTCTTTTGTTGCCGTTATGCTCACGCTGGGTCGGGGATTGCTAAACAGAATTCTTCCCTGGATCAACAAAAAATTAGCTTGGCCGGGTGGTGTATTGTCGATTTCACTAGCGTTGTGCTTTTTAGGAGCTGCCTTTACAGAATATATAGGACTTCATGCCATTTTTGGTGCGTTTATCATTGGAGTTGCCTTTGGTGATTCAAAGCATTTCAGCGAACGGGCAAAAGAAATCGTTCACCAATTCATCAATAACATTTTCGCTCCTTTGTTCTTCGTTTCCATTGGATTACGTGTCAACTTCATCACCAATTTTGATTGGGGCCTTACCTTGGCCATTGTGGCAATCGCTTTCGCTGGAAAAATAATCGGGAGTGGCTTGGGTACCCGCTTGGGAGGTTTTTCTTGGCGCGAATCGCTTGCTGCGTCATTTGGCATGAATGCGCGTGGTGCAATGGAAATCATTCTGGGTTTAGTGGCGCTGGAGAATGGGCTGATCAATGAACGTGTTTTTGTTTCTCTGGTCATCATGGCACTTATTACCAGCATGACCAGTGGCCCACTAATGAAATGGGTGTTGAAAAAGTAAATCGCATGTATTTGGCGGATGCCGCGCATTGCGTAATTTTATCGGAATTAGAAGATTTTCTATGCAGCAGGCAACCATCGGAACTCAGACATTTGAATTTACTTCTTCCGAAGGCACTACCTATGTAGATGGTAAACCTTTGAAATGGGACTTTGTCTCACTCGAAGGGAATCATTATCATATTCTGTACGAAAATAAATCGTATCGCGCAGAGTTAGTCAAGATAGATTCTTCTTCCAAAACGGTTACGTTAAAAATTAATGGTAATAATTATACCGTTAAATTGAAAGACAAATTTGATTTGCTGCTTGAAAAAATGGGAATTGCTTCCGGCAATAGCAACAAAATTAACCACATTAAAGCACCGATGCCCGGTCTGATAATTGACTTAAAAGTGAAAGTAGGAGACAAAGTAAAAACAGGGGACTCGTTGCTAATTCTAGAAGCAATGAAAATGGAGAACATTTTAAAGTCGCCTGGCGATGGCACGGTAAAAAACGTAACTGTAAAAAAAGGAGATAGTGTGGAAAAGGGTCACATCTTGGTAGAGTTTTAGCACCCAAATTGGGGGCTTCATCAAATTGCTATTGGTCAATGGATATTAAAGAAACTGTATTTAAGTTTTTGCGCCTGGATAACTTATTCAGTCATCTAACGGGCTTTTTAGAGACACAAGCTGCCCTTCTTAAAATAGAAGTGCGAGAAGAAGTGACTAAAATTCTGGCTCGCGGGCTTGTACTTGGCTCTATTCTTTTGATGGCTTTCTTGTTTTTACTTTTTCTAAGTGTTGGGCTTGCTCATTATCTGAGTGGCTTTTTCCAAAAAGCATACATCGGCTACTGGATCATCGCTGGATTGTATGGGCTGCCTTGTTTGCTCTTTCTATTGTTTAGAAAACCAATTAGTAAATCGTTTGAAAAATATTTCGCAAAACACCTCAAACACAAGGAGAAATAGCATGGAATTATTGGAATCACAAGACCCGGAAAAAATTAAGCTGATAGAAACTTCCGATCGGCACAAACGCGAGCTTGAAAAAGAAATGAAGTCGATGACCGATAAAACAGAAAAAGTTGTAAAAAACGCGTTGATTATAGGAAGTGTTTTAGCGGCCACTTACTTAATTGTCAACCAACTTTCTTCTTCAGGTAAAAAGAAAAAGAACACTAAACCTATGGCGTCTATGATATCTCCAGGCGAAAACTTAAAAGAGGAAGAACATGCGCCAAGTGTTTTCACGCAAATCGTTAGTAAAGCGGCAGATACCGCTACACTCGTTTTGCTCGACCTTGCCAAAGATGCGTTAGCTGAATTCTTAAAAAACAGAAAACAACAAAATGGCGATTCTTAAGAATCTAGAACAAAACTGCGCACAGGGAAAAAAATCTATTGCGGTATTGGTCGACCCAGACAAGATAAGTAGTCCATCCGAGCTAGACCCACTTATTCGGTTGGCCAATGAAAATTGTGTCGACTTTTTTTTTGTGGGCGGAAGTCTGGTAACCACTACAAACCTCAATGAGGTAATCAAACACATGAAAGAGAATGTATCTATTCCTGTCATTCTTTTTCCCGGAAGTTCTCTCCAAATCGATCCATCTGCAGATGCAATCCTTTTTTTGTCGCTCATATCCGGGCGAAACCCAGATTTACTCATAGGGCAGCATGTCATTGCCGCACCTATTCTAAGAAACAACAAAATTGAGGTAATACCAACCGGTTATATACTGGTTAACTCAGGCAAGACCACCTCAGTAGCCTACATCAGCAATACCACACCTATTCCTGAAGATAAGTATTCATTAGCCGCCTGCACGGCACTTGCCGGAGAAATGCTCGGCCTTCGTTTAGTCTATTTAGATGCTGGCAGTGGAGCAGAACGGGAAATCAGCGCGAAAATGATTAGCGCTGTCCGCAAAGCAGTGAGTGTACCCTTGATCGTTGGAGGAGGCATTAACACAAGTCGAAAAGCCATTACTGCACTAGAAGCAGGTGCCGATTTGATTGTAATTGGTAATGCACTGGAAAAAGATCCTAATCTTTTGACCGAAATCTCCGACAAAATTTACGACTGGAACCAAGGTGTAAAATCGGCAGGCTAAAATGTTGAAAAAGAGCCATTATTCTCTTAAATGACAGGTTTCTCAATCCCCAATTAATTCCTATTTTTACAAGCTCATTTTTGGGTAAAAAACCGTTAAATAATGGAAAAAAAGATAGTTCGGGTAGGAAATATAGAATGTGGAGGCGATGAGCTTTTCCTTATATCAGGTCCTTGTGTTATCGAAGAGGAAAAGATTATGATGGAAACCGCGGAGAAACTAATTGGTATCTCTGAGCGCTTAAAAATCAAAATCATTTATAAATCTTCTTTCCAAAAAGACAATCGCAGCAGTTTAAAATATTATACGGGCCCTGGTTTATCCAAAGGCGTTGCGCTTCTGGCCAAAATCAAAGAGCAATTCGGCTTTCCGTTGCTCACCGATATACACTATCCAGACCAAGCTGCGGCAGCAGGTGAAGTAATTGATGTATTGCAAATTCCAGCCTACTTGTGCATGCAAACGGACCTAATGGTAGCAGCAGCAAAAACAAAACGTGTAATCAATATCAAACATGGCCAGTTTTTGGCACCTGATAACATGAAGCATCCGGTTGGCAAGTGTGTTGATAGCGGAAACGATCAAATCATTTTAACAGAAAGAGGATTCACCTTCGGTTATAATGATTTAATTGTCGACCCACGAAGTTTCTATCACATGAATAAAATTGGTTATCCGGTGGTCTTTGACGTCACTCATGCCATCCGAAAATACGGCATACCGAGCGCTGATGCAAAAGGAGGAGCCCGCGAATTTTTACCGGTGCTTTCCCGTGCGGGTACAGCCGCAGGCGTTGATGGTGTTTTCATTGAAGCACACCCTGACCCCGACAAAGCCTTGTGCGATGCCGCTAGTCAATTAAATATTAATCAACTAGAAGAATTTTTAAAACCACTTATCGAATTACACAATGTGGAAGTGAAATTCCGCGAAAAGTCTCTCATCACTCACTAAAAAAATCAAAACATGGAATTGTATTTAGACTCAGCAGACCTTAAGGAAATTGAAGAAGCCTTTCAACTTGGCTTTCTAAACGGCCTCACCACTACTCCTACTTTTATGCACCGCGGTGGCGTAACGGATGTAGATGGGTTGATTGTAAAATTATCTAAGATCGTGCCTGTTCTCCAGATCGAAGCGTTGGGGAACACTGCTGAGGAAGTACTAGCTGAGGCAAAAAGGCAGCTTAATCTTGGTCTTGATCCTAAGAAAACCGTTTTTAAAATTCCTGTTTCATTAGAAGGTGTTAAAGCGTGTAACATGCTCCGTAAAGAGGGGTTATTAGTGAATGTGCACTTGGTATATACGCTACAGCAAGCCTACATGGCTATGCACGCGGGCGCTACTTATGTTTGTCCACTCGTTGGTCGCTTGCAAGACCAAGGTCATGACGCATTGGATTTAGTTGCACAGTGTGTAAACGCAGTTGACCACTACGGGTACGATACAAAAATCATGTTCTCTTCTGTGCGCTATGCAGAGCATGTTCGCAACGCTATTAATATTGGGGTGCACACAATTACCGCCCCGTGGAAGGTAATGAAAGCACTAACAGACAACAACCTTACAGCACTAGGAACTCAACAATTTGTAGAGCACACGAAGTTGATGACCGTTCGCGTGAAGGATGTCTTAAACAGTAAAAATCCGATTGTTTCTGCTGACACATCTGTAACAGATGCTTTAGTGAAAATGACAGAATACGGCTTTGGAAGCATAACCGTTACAAAAGATAACAAAGTTGTAGGTGTTTTCACGGATGGTGATTTGAGAAGAAAATTGCAAGAAAATGGCCGTGAAATATTGACTAAAAAAATAGGTGAGTTTCAATACAAGGAGCCTGTTTCAATTGATGCTGACGCGCTTTTAAATGAGGCGGCTGACCTTTTCAAGAAGACGAAAGTTGACACCATTTTGGTAACTGACGCAGGCAAGCCAGTAGGCATGCTTGATATTCAAGATCTGAAAGATTAATTTTTGTCGTTGGAAGCGGCCAGTATACAATCTCTATTCGCTGAAATTGGCGGAAGGTTTTGTATACCGGCCGTTGACATTCAGCGCAAGCTGGAAAACATCAAGGCTTTTGTTTTTGACTGGGATGGCGTATTTAATGATGGAAGTAAACGCGACCAAACAGGCAGTGGTTTTTCTGAACCTGATGCAATGGGAACTAACATGCTGCGGTTTAGTTACTGGCTGAAGCACAAATCATTACCAACCACCGCAATTATTACTGGCGAAGAAAACGAATCGGCTTTACTCCTAGGGAAAAGAGAAAGGTTTTCATCCCTTTACTTTAAAGCATCGAACAAGATAAAGTCGTTCGAGCACTTTCTAGCCAATCATCATCTAAAGAGTACAGAGGTAGCTTTTTTTTTCGATGACGTCCTAGATATTTCTCTGGCCAGTCAATGTGGTCTACGCTTAAATGCGCATCGAAACTCCAACCCGTTGTTCAATCAGCATCTCAAAACAAAACAACTAACTGACTATTCTACCTCGGGCCAATCTTACTCAGTGAGGGAGGGTTGTGAATTGCTGATAGGACTTCATGGAAACTATACCGAGACTATTACAAACCGGCAACACTTTTCCGATAGCTACCGAAGCTATCTAGCCGAGAGACAAAAGGTTGATCCACAAATTTACACTGGAATAAGCTAAACAACTTTTTTCCGAATTTGCTTGGCGTACGTCCAGCTTACACGAAAACTTTTTCCACTCTGAATCTTTACCATTCATCACGGCAGCTCAAAAAATAACTGTTTCTGGAAAGGTGATCGACAAGGAGACCCGAGAACCCTTGCCCTTTGCGTCCGTTGGAATTCCAGGAAAACCTATCAGCACGATTACAAACCTACAGGGCGAATTCGATTTTCAATCACTAGATGAGGCTGTAGGCAAAGCCCGTTTTAATAGGACAAAAAAACACTTTGCATATTCTTACTCTCACTATTTTTTCCTAGGTTTAATCTCATGATTCGTTGGTCAGAGCTTGCGAAAGATAGTTTGGAACAAAAAATAAGTTTGTTGTATCAACATGCGCAGTTTGTAATGGCCATTAGATATTACCGCTACAAAGTTAACCTGTATTTACTTGGGGACGACTATATTGAAGTTTTCGTTAATCATAAGAAAGCCACTATTGAACAAATCTCATTGCTTGATCGTGGGCATACGAGAATGAATTTTTATTCGGATCAAATCAAACTATCGGCCTCTTAGCATAAGGTTAGAAATAATAAAGCCCCAAGAATCGAGGCTTTATTTGTTTCCAGAGTAAAAATACCCTTGTGATACTTCAATTATGCAGTAGTGGCGGTTATGCTGTGGCGGTCGATTCTACAGGTTTTGACTGCTGTCTCAGAACTACCGTCTTCTTGGCTTTGTAGCCGCAATAGCCGCAAAGATAGTGTTTTATGATTTCACCTTCCTGAGTAAAGGAAGGAGTTTTTGTAATTTCTTCCCTCACCACTTTAAAAGTTTGGTAATTACATTCTGGACATTGAATTGCATGTAAGTGCCCTGCATATTTTTCAATTTGGATATAGCCAGATTCTTCGTCCTTCCATACATCATAGTCAACCGAAAATACATTTTCTTCTGCTTGCATGCCTTCATCCAAATAGGTGTCTTCTTCTTCTTCGCTCAAGAGCTTCATAGGTTTCCCTGTTTTGGGAGAAATCCGCGGCTTATAACGGAGAACCTTTAGTCTTTTTTCAATAAAAAAAGGATAGTAGAATTTCAACAAATTCTGAATAACGAGCGCTGCAATTAGCCCAAAAGCGATAGTCATGAAAATACGAACAAAAAAGAGTACAGCGCTGAATTTTACCAAACCAGAGTTAAAATAAAAACAAGCTCCTATAACCAAAATAATAGACGCAATCCACAAGTATTTGATCTCATGTTTGTTAATAAAATCATACTTGTTTTTATTGCCTTCAGTTGTCGATAGCTTAACAAAATACCCGAGTACAATCAATATTGTTACTGCCCAAAATGCATAGGACAAATTTGCCGCCAAAGCATTCCAAGTATCATATTTGTGAGGGTCTTCTTCTAACAAGTATTCGTTCATATTTTAGAGGTTTATCTTAGTCTGTAATTGAAATCCAGTTTTTTAGCTCCCAGTCAAAGTCAAATATAGAAAAAAGCTTAAAATTTAAACAAAAAAATAACCGATAAATTGTGGCTTTCTAGGCCTCTAAAATCAGGCAGTTGCTAACAAACTTCCTAATAGCATGTAGCGCCTGCTGCTTATCCTCTAACATCCCCATATGGCCTGAGTGTTCAAGGGGTTGGAAAGCTAATTTTGGTGCTAGTTTAGCAAACTCCATCGACACAGCTACCGGAATTATAGAATCGTGGATACCCGCAATGACCAAAAGGTAAATGGGCGATGATCGAAGAAAATCTACCGATGATTCGCGATCCCGCATGGCTTTTGTATACGAAATAACCGTTTCAAGAGGAGTTGCGGCTGCCATTTTGCTCACCTTCGTTAGGCTTTTGTCTTTCACATTATGAAAAAGGCTTTGCACAAAGGTGCTTGCAAAGGGAGCAACTCCATTCTTTAGTACAAAATCTATCGTCTTGTCCCGATTTGCCTTCTTTTCATTACTGTCGGCAAAAGCCGTAGAATGAAAAAGACCAATGCCCGAAAAAGCATCAACTTTTTTCCTGGCCATAGCTAATGTTATATAACCACCCAGCGAGTGCCCAATCAAAATTGATTTTTGAATACCGGATTCTTGCAACCAAACCAACATTTGGTCAGCAATGTCGTCTATAGAAAACGGGGTGGACGGCAACTGACTTTTACCAAAACCCGGCAAATCCGGGGTGATAACCCGAAAATTCAAAGAGAGTTCGTCAGCAAAACCATCCCAGATCTCGTGGTTCTCGCAAAACCCATGCAACAATACAATGGGGAAACCACTTCCTCGATCCTTATAATAAATTTGTTGATTCACTAAGCTATCGAACGAACAGATTCAAGCATAAATAGAACAGAACGCTCGATCCCTTCCGGATCGAAACCGCATTCCTTATGCAATTCCAGTTGCTCACCGTGCTCCACAATCCGATCAGGTATGCCTAACCTCTTTACTTCACATTGATAATTGTTATCTGCCATAAACTCCAGCACAGCACTTCCGATACCCCCCTCTACACAACCATCCTCAACTGTAAGTACTTTCTTAAAAGAAGAAAAGACTTCATGCAATAAGTTTTTGTCAAGAGGCTTTGCAAAGCGTAAATCATAGTGCGCAATTTGCAGGTCTTGTTTGCTAAGCTTTTCACAAACCTCTACCACATAATTTCCAATGTGACCAAAGCTTAATACAGCAAGTTCGTTTCCTTCTCTTATTTTCCTTCCGGTTCCGATCTCAATTTCTTTAAAGGCGGTCTTCCACTGTGGCATTACACCCTGGCCTCTTGGGTAACGTATAGAAAATGCCTGTTCGGTTCTTGGAAGCTGCGCGGTGAACATCAGATTTCTCAGTTCCTCCTCATTCATAGGAGAGGCCACGATCATGTTCGGCAAACATCTGAAGTAAGCCACATCATAGGCACCATGGTGAGTAGGTCCATCGGCACCTGCAAAGCCAGCTCTATCTAAGCAAAAGTTGACCGGTAAATTTTGAATGCACACATCATGCACCACCTGGTCATAGGCACGTTGCATAAATGAACTATAAATATTGCAGAAAGGAACAAGTCCTTGTGTTGCCAGCCCTGCAGAGAACGTCACTGCATGTTGTTCTGCGATACCTACATCAAAAGCGCGTTCCGGCATTTCTTTCATCATGATATTCATTGAGGAACCGGATGGCATCGCTGGCGTGATGCCCATAATTTTATCATTGTTTCTGGCCAGTTCAACCAAGGTATGTCCAAACACATCCTGGTATTTCGGGGGTTGGGGCTTATCGTGGACCTTCTTGTGGATCTCCCCCGAAATCTTGTCAAAGGTACCGGGCGCATGCCAGGTTGTTGCGTTCCCTTTTTCAGCCGGGCCATAGCCTTTTCCCTTGGTAGTAATGCAATGCAATATCTTCGGGCCTTTGATCTGTTTTAAATCATTTAGAACAGACACCATATGATCTACATCGTGGCCATCGACTGGCCCGAAATAGCGTAGATTAAGAGATTCGAAAAGATTGCTCTGGCTTAGCAAAGTTGATTTTATGCCTGTTTCTACTTTTGATACAATGTCTTGCGCACTTTTTCCAATAGACGAAAGCTTGCCAAGCAGATTCCACACATCATCCTTCAGCTTATTGTAGGTCTTCGAAGTGGTAATATCCGTTAGGTAATCCTTCAAGGCGCCCACGTTGGGGTCTATCGACATGCAATTGTCATTCAGGATAATCAACAAGTTAGTGTCTGAAACTCCTGCGTGATTTAAGCCTTCGAAGGCCATCCCTCCCGTAAGCGCGCCATCTCCAATGATGGCAACGTGCTGCTTGTCATCCAAGCCCAAATACTTTGAAGCCACCGCCATGCCCAATGCGGCAGAAACCGAAGTGGACGAATGTCCCACGCCAAAAGTATCATAAATGCTTTCCTTTCTTTTAGGGAACCCAGAAAGCCCCTTGTAAACACGATTAGTGTAAAAATTATCTCTTCGTCCAGTGACTATTTTGTGACCGTACGCTTGATGACCCACATCCCACACCAACTGATCATAAGGGGTATTAAAGACATAATGAAGTGCTACGGTAAGCTCGACAACGCCCAAGCTCGCCCCAAAATGACCGCCATAAACGGAAACATTGTCTATAATATAATGCCTCAGTTCGTCACATAGTTGAACCAGTTGCGCCTGATCCAATTTTTTCAGATCATCGGGGCTATCGATCGCGGCTAGTAGTTTTCCGGGGGTTATCAACATTGCAAAATCAAAGTTATCACGGCTGTCTTTCTAAACAGGCACTCAAGGTAAGTTGTTTTTAAAAGATTTTAAGCCTCACAGCAGCAAATTTAAGGATTTGTAGATAAGAACGGTTTTATCCAATGGTTTTGGATATTTTTGCCATCCGAAATTTATGGAACAAAAGCCTTTTGAAATTCATTTGCCCCTTTTTGAGGGCCCGTTTGACTTGCTTCTTTTCTTTATCGAGCGAGATGAACTCGAGATCAACGACATTCCCATCTCAAAGATTACAAACGATTTTCTGGAGTATTTACGCCAGTTGGAAACCATGAATATCGAAGTGGCCAGCGAGTTTATTCTGGTAGCCGCCACATTGATGCGTATTAAATCAAAAATGCTGCTTCCTCGCCCACAATTAGATGAGCAAGGAAATGAAATTGATCCGCGGGAAGAATTGGTGAAACACCTGATGGAGTACAAAAAGTACAAATCAGTGGTGGAGCAGTTCCACAAAATGGAAGAAACCGAGCTGATGAAGGAGAAGCGCGGTAATTTAATGAAAGAGCTAAAACAGCTGGCGGAGATCACAAATGTTGAAGCGGAGTTACAGGATGTCGATCTGTTTAAGCTGTTAATGGTTTTTGAAAAGGTCTTGAAACGACAGGAGGAAGAGAAAAATAAACCTATTCATCAGGTAATTCAATATCCATTTACCATTGAAGGCCAGAAGGAGTATATACTGAACGAAATCACCACTAAGCCGCGAGTTCCTTTTATTGAGTTATTCGAAAAAGCTCCTACTCGCATAGCCCTGATCTTTAACTTTCTAGCTATTCTTGAAATGCTAGCCAACGGAATGATATCCATACAACAAGGAGAAGGCTTTAACAATTTTTGGGTGATGAAGAAAGACGAGATTGAAGGGACAGCTCTTTAACTCAACGGACGTTATCCACCAATCCACCGGTTAGTCTAACTAACTCAATTCGGCTTGAAAGCCCGTCAAAAATAGCTGCTACTTTCTCGAGCGCAGAAGATCGAAAATTTTCCTGGACAATTCGCAGATCAATGGCACTAAGCGCCCCATTTTTGTAGCGTTCATTGGCAAGTGCAAGGTTCAACTCTGCTGCTTGCAACTTCGTCTGTGCAATTGATACCAATTGTCTTCTCAGGTTGTACAAATCAAATGTGGCCAACAAACTATTCTCCAACGAAAGCTTAAGTTGATCGGTGGTGAGTTTAGCGATCTTCTCCTGAATTTGTGCGTTGTCGATCGTTCGCCTCAACTGACCTCCATTAAAAAGTGTGAACCTAAGAGAGAGGTTTGCATAGCCTCCATACGAATTACCTGTTTGTGTCAGAGGAGCAAATGTTGTTTCGTTAACGCTTAGGTAGACGGGTTGATTGGCATCGCGATTGACAAACCCCACGGTATTTTCTATCTGATTGCCCGTATTCGTTCTAAAGTTGGCATTTAACTGATCTAAACTACCCGTACCACCTAGATTCAACAACAACGTTGGTGACAAGTTTGCCTGCGCACTGCGTGTCGCATTTTGAAACAACTCTTGGCTAATGAATTGGTTTCGAAGGTTGGTGTTTGATTGAACCATCTTTGCCTTCAAATCATTGTATTGATAAACTTGCTCTTCAAATTCCAGGGGATCTGTAAACTGATAGGTCCTATTAATGTCTTCATTTAGTAAAACGTTCAAATTGCGAACTGAATTCTTAACTACAATTTCTTGCCTCAATACATTGGCTGAGTCCGCGAGGTAATTGTTTTGTTCTTGAAGTACGTCAAACGAGATAGCAGAGCCAAGATTCTTTTTCAACTTCACATACACATACCTCTCTTTTGAGTACTCTCGATTTTTGACCAACACCTGCAGTCGTTCCATTTCCAAACCTGCTTGATAGTAACTCAATATGATCGACTGTACGGTGTTTTCCATCACAAATGCCGCATTGCCCTTGCTTAGAGCTTCCAATTGCTCCAACCGTTTTTTCGTAATCGACACTGCGAACCCGTCAAACAGTGTGAATTGAATATCCAGTTGCCCAAGTACATTGTTTGAAACATTTCGCCCAGCTACAGCAAAAGGATTAGCAGGCTTTCTTTCTACAACACTATTGTTTTGTGATCCCGTGAGGTTAATAGAAGGAAGCAGCCCGGCCTGACCCCAGTTGTTGTTGAGCGAAGCAGCTTCCACATTTAGCTTTTGAATTTGTACCCCAAAATTATTTTGTAATCCGATTTGCACAGCTCGAGCAAGACTGAGAGTATCTTGAGCTTGTGAGGTAGAGAAGGCTACAAGCTGTAAGCCAAAAGCTGCAAGCACCGAGGTTACCATCATTACCCTCGAGGCATGAGGCATTATTCTTTGAAGGCTAAAAGCCTTTAGTGTGACGCTTGTGGCTTGCAGCCTACAAACCGCGGCCTTGATTTTACTTAACTGAAACATGCGCGTGCTTACTACTTAAATACGAATAGATGGCTGGTATTACAAACAAAGTGAGTACGGTGGCAAATAACATTCCGCCAATTACGGCAATACCCATTGACACGCGGCTTTCTGAACCCGCTCCCAGAGCCAAGGCAATAGGCAATATGCCCAGAATCGTAGAGAGGCTCGTCATAACGATGGGGCGAAAGCGAGAAGCTGCCGCTTCCTTCACTGCATCGAGCACTGCCAAGCCTTGCTCTTTCCGCTGGTTCGCGAACTCTACAATCAAAATTCCATTTTTCGTTACCAGGCCAATCAACATGATGATTCCTATCTGACTAAAAACATTCAAGGTTTGATTAAAATACCAGAGTGATATGAGTGCACCTGCTAGGGCCAATGGCACGGTAAACATAATCACCAGCGGATCTTTGAAGCTCTCAAATTGGCCTGCTAAAATCAAATAGATGATCGCCAGTGCAATCAAGAATGCGAGATAAATACTAGAAGAACTTTCCGCAAACTCTCGCGAGGCTCCATCCAAACTAGTGGTGTAACTTTCATCCAACACTTCGTCAGCAATTTTTTGCATTTCTTTGATACCATCGCCCAAGGCAACGCCTTTTGCTAATTGAGCTTGTACTTTTGCAGAAGAATACCGATTGAAACGGAATAACTGAGGTGGGCTGCTACGCTCTTCAAATGTGACGAGGTTATCAAGTTGTATCAAATCACCTCTTTTGTTTTTCACATAAAGAGTTTTTAGATCTAATGGCTCGTTGCGATTTGCGCGCTCTACTTGCCCAATAATCTGATATTGCTTTCCGTCCATAATAAAATTTCCAAAACGCGAGCCACTTAACCCAAGTTGAAGCGTTTGCGAAATGTCTAACACGTTCACGCCAAGGTTTCTCGCTTTGTCGCGATCAATCGTAATGCTGATTTCCGGTTTGTTGAATTTTAGATCGAGATCCACGAAAGCAAAAAGTGGACTTGCCGATGCCTTCAACATAAATTGGGGTAGCACTTTTTTCAACTTCTCAATATCTGCAGCCTGAATTACGAATTGAAGTGGAAATCCACCTCTGCGATCTCCAATGGTTTGCGCCTGTGTAGTAAAGGTTCTCACACTTGAGTATTTTCTCACCTTGCCAGTAATATCGTCTACAATTTGTTGTTGCGTTCTATTTCTATCCTTTGGATCTTTTAGAATGACTCTGACAAAACCAGAATTGACCCCAGCACTCCCAAAACCGGGAGCGGTAACACTTACCATTCCGCTTCGTTCAGGCACTTCTTCGCTGATAAACTGTGTCAGCTCCTTCACGTTCCGATCCATGTACTCAAAAGTGGCACCCTCTTGTGCTTGTGCTTGTAATCTAAATTCACTCCTATCCTCCAGGGGAGACAACTCGGACGGTGTGGATTTTCCAAGAAAATAAATGACCGCCCCGGACAATACAATAACCACAAACCCCAGCCATCTTCGCTTCATAAAACCGTCCAGTGCAGATGCATAGGCGTTTGTAAGCCCCATGAAAAATGGTTCAGTCTTTCTATACAACCAAGGCTGCACAGCCCTGCGTTTTAGAATTTTTGAACTCATCATCGGTGTAAGTGTAAGTGAAACAAAAGCTGAAATTGCAACAGCGCTTGCCACTACCAACCCAAACTCCCGGAATAGTCTTCCAGTTAAGCCTTGCAAAAAAATCACGGGAAGAAAAACAGCCACCACAGATACGGTGGTAGAAATGACCGCAAAATAAATTTCCGTTGAACCTTTTCGCGCTGCCTCTTCTGGGTTTTCGCCTTGTTCTACTTTCACATAGATATTTTCCAGCACTACAATAGCATCATCCACCACGATGCCAATAGCAAGTACAATTCCCAAAAGTGTTAATACATTAATGGTGAATCCCAATAAGTACATAACAAAAAAGGATCCTATGAGAGAGATCGGAATAGTGGCAATGGGTATGACGGTCGTCCGCCAGTCGCGCAAGAAAATAAAAATGATGGAAAGCACGAGGAAGAAAGCAATTAGTATGGTCTCGCCCACTTCAAAAATCGATGCCCTTATATACTTGGTGGAATCATAACTCATTTGGTAACTAACATCGGGCGGCAAATCGCGCGTGATCTGATCTAGCTTTTTATAGAGTCTATCAGCAATGTCAATATTGTTTGCTCCGGGTTGAGCTACAATGGCAAGTGCACAGCCCGGAATGCCATCTCTTCGTAAAATTGTCCGTTCATTTTCTGCTCCCAACTTGGCGTAGCCAATATCACTTAAGCGAACAACATTGTCACCTTGCTCTTTAATGATTAGATTGTTAAAATCCTCTTCACTGTTTAACCGCCCCATGGTTCGAACTGTTAGCTCCGTATTCTGCCCCTCCACACGGCCAGATGGTAATTCGACATTTTCGCGATTCAATGCTTGCAGAACATCTGACGGGGCTAACTTTAAGGAGGCCAATTTGATGGGATCCATCCAAAGCCGCATCGAGTATCGTTGTTGACCCCATATCTGCACAGAACTAACCCCTGGAATCGTCTGAATTCGTTCTTTAAACAAAACCTCAGCTATACGGGAGGTCTCTAACAAGTTGCGCTTGTCACTCCGCACCGTAAGGAATATGATAGGACTGGAATCCGCATCCGCCTTTTCCACCACTGGTGGATCAACATCTTGTGGTAGTCGATTAAGAGCACCCGACACTTTATCGCGCACGTCATTCGCTGCGGCTTCGATATTCACGCCCAATTCGAACTCCACGGTAATGCTACTTCGGCCTTCACGGCTCACTGATGTAAGCGTTCGAATACCTGGTACACCGTTAATCGCATCCTCGAGCGGTTCGGTGATTTGAGATTCAATAACATCTGCGTTGGCTCCAATGTAGCTGGTCTGAACGGTGACTACCGGGGGATCTACGCTCGGAAATTCACGCACACCAAGAAATGAAAACCCAATTACCCCCAATAGAATAATCGCCAATGACATCACAATCGCCAAAACGGGTCGATTGATACTAGTGGTAGAGAGGCTTGCCATTGTTAACTTATTTTACTGTTTCGCGTTTTGAATTTTGCTCACTTCGATGTCGATTCCCTGGCGAAGTTGTAGAATGCCGGTGGTCAGTAATGTATCTCCTGCCTTTAACCCCGACAAAACCTCCAATGAGTTTTCTGTTCGGATACCGGTTTCAATTCGCACTTCCTTTGCTGTTCCTCTATCGGCAATAAATACTTTTTTTCCACCCTGATCAGGTATCACTGCTTCTGTGGGAACTAACAATGCGTTGGGAAGAGATTCGAGAATCAATTCAACTTTCACAAACTGACCGGGTAACAAATTGCCGCTTTTGTTATCTGCTTGCGCTCTAATTTTCAAGGTACGGGTCTCCTGATCGATTCTTGGTTCTATGGCATAGACCACTCCTTCGTAAACAGTAAGGTCATTCTCTACCCGGCAAAATATTTTTTCATCTGCCTTCACTTGCGAACTGTAGCGGGCTGGAATGGCAAACTCAATTTTTGCAGGAGAAATATTATAGAGTGTCGCCACGACAGTACTAGGCGAAATGTATGCTCCCAAACTTACGTAACGAAGGCCAATCACTCCGTCAAATGGAGCTTTGATACGCGTCTTCTCCAGCTGCGCTTCTAATATTCGAATATCAGCTACGGTTGTGTTTAGCCGATTAAGTGCGTTATCATATTCTTCTTTACTGATTGCGTCTTTTTCAAGCAGTTTACGTTGACGAAACTCATTATCTTGATTCAGCTTCTGATTATATTTTTGCTTTTGCAGCTGCGCTTTTAAATCATCGTTGTTGATCTCTAACAACAAACTTCCTTTGACTACTGGCTTTCCTTCTTGGAAAGAAATGCTAATAATTTTTCCTGACGATTCGCTCTTTAATTCCAGTGACTCGTTGGGAAGCACCGATCCCGTGACTACCAACTTATTATCGAGTTTTGATTCTTGAAGAATTAACGCTTCCACCAGCAGTTTGGGTTTAGCGCCAGCGGCCATGGTTGTTGGTTTTGGCGATGAACTTGATTTAAACCATCCTAATTTTGGAAGGGCAATCAAAAAAATGACCACCAAAACAATGAAGGCAGTAATTAGAGTCTTTTTCACGGATAGATAATTTCTTAATGATGTGTGTATAGAACTTTTTCAGGTGCGACTATTCCACCCAATTATAAATGATTAAAAAGTTGTTTTAGTTCAGTTTCAAAAATTGATTATGTAAATGCAAAATCTGTGGAACAAGAAGTTGGGTCTCATCATTGTAGACCACTACGTCAGCTACCTTTTTCTTCTCTTCTTCCGGCAATTGAGTGGCCATGATCTTAACGACTTCCTCCCTCAAACGATGAGGATCCCTCGCGAGGACCCGTTTGATTCTCAATTCTTCTGGAGCTGTTACGAGTAATACTTTATCGACCCTCAGGTAAGCTCCTGACTCAATCAACAACGCAGCCTCTCGTACCACATAGGTGGCTTCTCTATTTTGATCAAGCCAACGATCTGTGTCGGCTGCTACTCTGGGATGAACCATTTGATTAAGAAGACTTCTCTTTTCTTGGTTCTCAAAAATTACTCGGCTCAGGTATTCTCTATCCAGACTACCATCTGGTAGATAGACCAAATCTCCAAATTCTTTCTTGATTTGTTCGATGAGTATTCCGTCAGTGGTCATTATACTTTTCGCTCGGCTATCTGCGTCATAAACCGGCACTCCCAGGCAAGTAAATATTTTGCAAATAGTACTTTTCCCTGAACCAATGCCACCCGTTATCCCGATTTGGAAAGGCTTTGAACTCATTTCTTAGGGGTTTTGATCCGAACAGTATCCATGCGGATCAGTTCTGCGAACGCAGGACTATTTTGTAACGTAGGTCTTACCACGCCATCCTGATCTGGTGTTTGAGCAGACACGATGGCGCTGATCTCTGCAAGAACGCTTTTAAATTCTTCCTCCCGTTTGGCGGGAATGCGAAACCAAGCATCGATGCTATCACTTGGAAGGGTTTTCATTTTGCTGTTCAATTTCAAGGTGGCTTTAAAATCGATCACTCGCCCTACTTCAAACATCACCTTAACACTAGGCGGTTCGACAACAAAAGTTTGTCGCTCCATAAGAATCTCCAGTTGTTCGGAAATATTTTGATCTGTTGACTCACCACGAATTTTTACAGAAACAAAATCAGGCATCTGATGAAGTAGGCTCTTGGGGCCTGTTAGAACAACTGAGTCGGGGAGAATGACTATGGGACTAGTCCTGCCAAATCCCTCTTCAAAACTAAAGTCAGTGAAATCCGTATCAACCTTGAATTTGTGAAAATCTTTTTCATCAATGTGCAGCCGGAGCGTGTCCGAACTCAAGAAGTTGATTGTGAGTTTTTCTAGCTGAGGCTGTAAAAGAGGTACTAAAGAAGCGCTTACTATTTTAGTTGTCTCTACTGGTCGATCTAACGGTATGACCAATACGGGAACCTTTAATCCAAACTGATTTCGAAAAAGATCCCAACCGTTTCCGCTGACATTGATTCCAATACGGTCTGGCAGCTCGTCAATTGTAACAAATTTTTCCTGGTCAAATTCAAACCTAAGTGGAAACTCAATAGTGGTAACGTGGTTCTTGTTAAAAGCATTGAAAAGCCAAAAAACGCTGGCCGCGAGCACGCAGAGTACAATGGCCTTCCAGTTGGCTCGGTCAAATCTTAATAAATTACCTAAAACCCGAAAAAAACTCATGCCTGGTAAAGGTACGGATTAATAGAGTGCTGGGTTTGAAGGTAGGTTTTTCACATTGGCACTTTTAAAGAGAAAGTGTCTCCCATAAATTAGGAGACACTTTTTCGGGATCTAGTTCTTGGCTGCTTCGGCCTTGGTCGACTCCATTGAAATGGCGGACTTTGAGAACTTAATTCTTCCTCCACGCTCAACCTCAAGGATAAACGTGTCGCCTTCCAATTCTGCCACCCTGCCGTGAGTTCCACCAATAGTGACTACATAATCGCCCTTCTTAATTTCCTCGGTAAATTTCTTTTGATCCTTTGCCTTTTTTTGCTGAGGGCGGATCATAAAGAAATAAAAGATCCCCACAATTGCCACCATCAAAATAATTTGTGTGTAAGCGCCACCCGGGCCTGCTTGTAATAGAATAGAATTCATTTGTTAATAATTTTTTAATGTTAGATCGGTGGGCAAGAATTCGGAATCGTACAACGAAACAAAATTTTCGCCACCAACTGATCGGTTTGAAAATATTTTGGTGCAAGTTATCCCTTAAAAAGAACATCCCAAACCATAAGGCTTGGGATGAAAAAATGATTCGATGTTTTTCTACGATCTTACTGTGCGGTCGGGCCATTGGCCCCATCTGGCTTGGCGGTAACCATTGCCTTGAATTTTAGAGTCGTAGTTTTTGGCCAGGTGTTAGCCGTCACCGTGATGGTCTTATTGTTGATACCAGGCTTTCCTTTTGTGTCAAATTCCGCTTTTACGAAACCCTCACCCCCCACAGGAATTGGCGTCTTTGTCCAATCTGGAACGGTGCAACCACAAGAAGGTGCCGCATTTTGAATGATTAAGGGCGCCTGACCTGTATTTTTAACTTTATAGGTGTAGGTGACCTTTTTCCCTTCGTCTACAGTGCCAAAGTCATGATCTGTAGTGCTGAATTCCATGTTGGGTAGCGGCCCCTCGGGCTTCTCTTCTACGGGTGCTGCTTCTGGAGTTGTTGTCGGTGCAGGGGTAACGGTCGTGCCTTTATTACCTTCCATTTGAGCCAATCTTGTTTCCAATTCAGCAATTCTCTTTTCCGATGCCTTATCGCGGCAACCAATAACTAGCGCCATTATCGTTAGAATGGCCAATACTTTTGTTGTTGTTTTCATAGTAAGTTCTGTTTCGAATTACAAAATTAAAAATTTCTTCTTTTTAAATTCAGCTTAACCTTTTGTTTAACAAATCTTTAACTGTTTTTGTTGCCTCGCAATTGCTCAAGCAACTCGTCCACGTCATCTAATAACCGTTGTGCTTTGTCTTTTGCTTCCGTAACCACCTTTTGCCCCTGCGATTTAGCCTCCGTTGGGTTTGTGGCCTCGGTACCAGCCACCAAGTCAGAGATGTACCCCTCCAGCAGCTTCTTATACTTGTCTAACTTGAAAGACAGTTTTTCACGGGTGTTGGTGCCTTTATCGGGGGCATATAATATTCCCAAAATCGCTCCGGCAGCTGCGCCTGCCAGAAAAGCCATCAATGTATTATTTCCTTTTTTGCTCATAGTCTTTTGTCTACATCAGGGTTGGCAAAGATACGACCTTTCCGATTATTTGTTATCGATCAACCCCCGGCCACTTTTCTTCACTGCCCCCGACTCTTTCATTTTTTTCGAAATCACATCGAGAATCCCATTTATAAACTGGCGACTCTTGGGGGTGCTGTATTCCTTGGCTAATTCGATGTACTCGTTAATCGTAACTTTCACCGGAATATTGGGAAAATTAACCATTTCGGCCAACGCCATTTCCAAAATAACGCGATCGGTTAATGGTAGCCGGTCGACTTCCCAGTTTTTTGTGTTTTGAGCGATTAGTTCTTTATAGGATTCGTCCAACTCAATTGTACTTTTGAATAACTTATCTATAAACAGCTTATCGTCTTCCCAATCTAAAGATACTGTTTGCAACTCAACCTTTTGCCCATCAAAAGACTTAATCGTCTTTTCGGCAAGGCTCTTGATGATGTCTTTGTCTTCCGCCCAGCGAATATCTTGCTCTTCAAAATAATCGTTGATAGCGTTGCTGCCCAAGATAACTTTTCTTAAGAGATATTTTAAAAATGCTTTCTGCGAATCGAGCTCCTGCGACTTTGTCTCGATGAACTTTTGATACTCTTTGTCTTCCTTAAGAATCTCTCGAAACCAATCGCGAACAAGGGTTATCTTATTGGACCATCCGGCAGAACGCAACAACTCCTTTTTCAGCTCAGGATTTTCGATCAGCGCCTGAATAATCGGCTGATTTAGAAAATTTGCATGTGCGGGCTTCTTCTCTCCACCTGCCACTTCCGCCAGCGCTATTATCAGGCCTAAGGTGTTGTGATAAGTCTCTGTTAGTTTCTGTATTTCGATCGTGATATTCTTACCGAGAAACTGTTGGTCCTTTCTAACTTGCTTTTCAAAAAGGTTGGTGGCATCGGCCACAGCACTCGAGATTGCTTTCTCAACCTGACCAGTAGCCGTTACTTTTTTAAACTGATTTTCGAAAACTTGTTTTGCTTCTTTCTTTTGCTTTCGAAGGGACTCTTTATCCTGCACCTCCATGCTATTCAAATCGGGGCTAAAACGCTCATCTAACAAGTCAAGGGACAGGAGGTAATTTGCTTCTTTGCATTGCTCGAAAGCAAATAGGCTTTGCATGATTTTGATGCGGATAGTGCGTCTGTTAAGCATTCGGATAAAGAACGTTTGAATGAGGCGGCAAATTACAGAAAGATGTTGGAAAACAGAAGATCGCAATGGAATTCAGAAAACAGAAGGCCGAAGTCAAAATTCTATTTTTGACCTGGTTTGATAAGTGGCAATTCTAACTTCAAAATTCTATCTTCTGTCTTCTTCCACGTTTTAAATTTTTTAAGACTTGAACCAAATGAAGTACCTTTCGTTTTTATCGGGGCATGAAAGAACTTTTCTATCTTAATAAGTATCTCCTAAAGTACAAAAAGCTGATGATCCTGGGGCTGATCTGGGTCATCATCTCTAACGCCTTTCAAATTCTGCCTGCCCAAATGGTTCGGTACTCAATCGATTTGGTCACCGACAACATTCGCATCTACAGGTCTTTAGATAAAAGTGTTGCGCAGCAAGCTTTTTTTAATGTGTTCTCCAAAGGCATACTGATCTATGCGCTGCTTATCCTCGGTATGGCATTGCTGAGAGGCTTCTTTCTCTATCTGGTTCGCCAAACGTTGATTGTTATGAGTCGACTTGTCGAATTCGATTTGAAAAACGAAATCTTCGAGCATTACGAATCGTTGCCGCTTAGCTTTTATCGTAGAAATAACACGGGCGACTTGATGAATCGAATCAGTGAAGACGTCAGCCGGGTTCGTATGTATTTGGGTCCCTCGATCATGTATGGTTTGACCCTCATCACTTTGTTCATGATGCTGATCCCAATCATGTTCAGCATCAGCCCTAAGTTAACTCTCTATGCATTGTTGCCCCTTCCAATTCTATCGATCAGTATTTTCTATGTCAACAATATCGTTGAACACCGTTCTGAACTCATTCAAAAAAGCCAATCACGGTTAAGCACATTTGTACAAGAAGCTTTTTCGGGTATAAGGGTAATTAAATCTTTTACGCGCGAAGCTGAATCTGTTGCCAATTTTTCAACAGAAAGCAACGAATACAAGAAGCAATCTTTAAAGCTTACCAAAGTGCAAGCTTTATTCTTTCCGGTTATTATGGGACTTATTGGCTTAAGTACGGTGTTCACAGTTTACGCGGGTAGTGTAGAGGTCATCAACGGTTCACTAACATTTGGAAACATTGCTGAGTTTATCATTTATGTAAACTTGCTAACCTGGCCTGTGGCATCGCTGGGATGGACAAGCAGCCTGGTGCAGCGAGCGGAGGCCTCTCAAAAACGCATCAACGAATTTTTAAAAACAAAGACAGACATTGTTTCTGAACACAATATTCAACGAGAGATTCAAGGTGAAATTGAATTTCAACACGTTTCATTTACCTATCCCGATACAGGAATTCAGGCCATTAAAAATCTCTCTTTCAATATAAAGCCCGGAGAATCGATTGCCATCATTGGAGGCACCGGATCGGGAAAAAGTACAGTGTCCAATCTCATCTCTAGATTATATGATGTTACTCAGGGAGAAATTAAGATTGATAAAATTTCTATCAAAGATTATAATTTAATCAGTCTGCGAAGTCAGATGGGGGTAGTGCCACAAGATGTTTTTCTTTTCAGCGACACGATCTTCAATAATATTGCTTTTGGCTTGAAAACAGCTGATGAAGGCAAAGTGATTCAGGCCGCTAAAGATGCGGATGTGTACGAGAATATCATGGGTTTCCCAAGCGCTTTTGCCACCCGGGTGGGAGAACGAGGCATCACGTTATCGGGAGGACAAAAACAACGAGTGTCCATTGCACGAGCTGTAGCAAGAGAGCCAAAGATTTTGATTTTAGATGACGCACTATCCGCTGTTGACACAAAAACAGAGAACACGATCCTCAATAGTATGAAGAAGATCATGAAGGACAGGACGAGCATCATAATTTCTCATCGCGTATCATCCGCAAAGCTAGCCAACAAAATTATCGTGCTTCAAGATGGAGAAATGGTGGACGAGGGAACACATGAAACACTAATTGCCAAAGACGGAGCCTACAAAGAATTATATGAAAAACAAATGCAGGTGGAGGAGGTTGGTTAAGTCAGCACTTAATAGTGAAGCCAGAAGCTAAACGCCTTTTTAGAAAAATGCCTAACTTTCATAAATTTAAAAATCGACAATAACATGAAATTACTATTTCTCCTGCTAACTACTACGTTTTTTTCCTATGGACAAGAGCTTGTCGTGCTTAAGGATAACACAAACCTAGAAGCGAGAAAAACAAAGCCTCGTAAAAATGCTTTTATAATAACACTATTAAATGGTGACAAGAGAGAGATAGCCAATAAAGATGTAGCGTTAATAGTGAATACAAGACTCGAAGAGGAGCATTTTTTGAAAATAGAGGCAAACATTAATAGTGTGTATTTTGATGGAGATACTACATATGTAAAAGCAAAGCGCATAGTTGTTGGCAAAATATCTATTTTTGAATATTATGTAAGATCAATGACTCCCAACGGAATGGGTGCGTCTAATATGAGTTCAGCGCGAGTTTTACTATGTGAAAAAGATAACATTATTAATGAGGTTCCAATGGGCGGTTGGTTGTTGGGGGAAAACTATGATCGATACACACTTTTGGAAAGACTTGTTCATGACAATCTATCGTTAAAAAAGGAGGTCATCAATTTGGACAAGAAGCTGAAGGTCAGTGACTTTTTACAGATTATTAAGAGGTACAATATCGACTATTTTGACTCAAAAAAGATGGGCGCTGTGGCACCTACTGGCAATTCAATAAATGCAGTTCTGTATACTAATGAGAAACTCCAATCTGAAAGTTATTTGCTTGTAAATGACAGCGTAAAGTACTCAATAAGTAACTCCACACTTACCAATGTGAAGCTAGTGCCATCTACGACTACAAAAATTTGTTTAGTGCAAGGGGACACTAGAATTTGCGACTTAATCGAGGCAAGTTCCTATTTGAGCAATTACTGGAAGGTCTCAATAGAAAGTGGCTACCTTGAACTGAGTCGAGAAAAAAAATTAGATGCTCAAAGAAACATTTCACTAATTTTATCCAAGCAGAAAAAATAACCTTTTTTGAAAACGGTTAAAACACCACTTCATCTGTGATTAAGAGTTTATTCCCCTCCAAAGAAGTCCGGTATTTTAAAAGTCTATTTCTTGCAGGGCCACCAGTAGGTGAGCCATCTGAAAAATCATAGGTAGACTGGCAGCCTTTCATAAAAAGACCTGAGTCGTCTACGCTCACAATCGCGTCATCCTCGAATGAACAAAGTCGCTCATAAGCGATATAGGTAGTTTCGTCAAGTCGATAAAGAATGACACCTCTCATGCCCACATCATCGACATACTGATGCCCACCATCGAGGCGCAAACGTTGATACTGTGGATAGTTGAGGTTGATGGAGACTGGGGGAAAAGAGGCCTGAGCGTTGGCTGAATGATGAACAAAGAGCAGTACGATGAAGGCCGCAGGCCACAGACCGCGAGCTGCAAGCTGTTTGCTTCGTTGGTTTCCACTTTCGGTTGGTGCACCGCGTTTACAATCTAGCTCAGCAGAGCCTGTGGCTTGTGGCCTGTCGCTTGTAGCCATTTTATTTTGTGTAATCATAAAAACCCCTTCCTGTTTTTTTGCCCAAATGCCCAGCCATCACTTTTTGTTGCTGAATTCGGCTTGGCCTAAACTTTGGATCTTGATGAAACGCCTGATACAACGAAGAAGTCACCGCAAAATTGATGTCCATTCCTATCAAATCCATCAATTCAAACGGACCCATTTTAAAACCCGCGTTGCGTAAGAGCCTATCAATTTGCTCATGTGAGGCCACCCCCTCTTCCAATAGTTTTAGCGCCTCCACATAATAATGGCGAGCTACCCTGTTAACGATAAAACCAGGCGAATCTTTTACCACCACCGCTGTTTTATTTAGCGATTTGGAAAAATCCATCATGATAGACACCACTGAGTCATCAGTCGAAGTTCCTCGCACAACTTCTACAAGGTTCATGAGTGTGGCCGGATTGAAAAAATGGAGACCAACAAATCGGCTCGGATTCTTTAGACCCGCTGCAATTTCAGTAATGGAAAGCGAAGAGGTGTTTGACGCAAGAATACTGCCCTTGTTGTTAATCTCTAACAGGCGGAACAATTGCTGCTTCACGTCCAGCCTTTCCACCACTGCCTCTATCACGAGATCCACTTCTACGTCTTCTAATTTATTCGCTACCGAGAGACGACCCAATATCAAATTCCTTTCACTCTCGCTTATTTTTGATTTGGAGACGGCTTTATCTAGGTTGATAGAAATCGATGAGATGGCCTTTTGCGAAAGACTACTCTCAATATCAAACAACTGTGTTGAGTAGCCGCTCATAGCACAAACCTGGGCAATTCCCTGACCCATCGTGCCGGCACCTAAAACAGCAACTGTTTGAATTTGGCTATTCACTTATACAACCGATTTGAACTGTCGCAAAAACCGAACATCGTTTTCTGAAAAAAGGCGCAAATCATTGATGCTATACCTCAACATCGTGATTCGTTCAATGCCCATCCCAAAGGCAAAACCAGTGAACTCTTCGGGGTCAATGCCACCATTGCGCAACACATTTGGATGCACCATCCCTGATCCAGCAATCTCCACCCATCCACTATACTTACAAACGTTACAACCTTTACCGTGGCAGATTAAGCAGGAAATATCAATCTCAGCACTAGGCTCGGTGAATGGAAAATAAGACGGTCGCAAACGGATCTTGGTTTCTTTTCCAAACATCTCTTTTGCAAAATGATAAAGTGTCTGCTTCAAATCAGAGAAGCCCACGTTCTTGTCGATGTACAATCCCTCCACCTGATGAAAAAAGCAATGGGCTCTGGCGGAAATGGCTTCGTTGCGATACACTCTACCAGGCATAATCGAGCGAATCGGTGGCTTTTGATTCTTCATTAAACGCACTTGCACGTTGGAGGTGTGTGTGCGAAGCAGCACGTCTGGATTCTTTTCGATAAAAAAGGTGTCCTGCATTTCGCGGGCAGGGTGATTTTCAGGGAAATTGAGAGCCGTAAAGTTATGCCAGTCGTCCTCAATTTCAGGTCCATCCGAAACATTGAAACCAAGGCGCTCAAAAATTTCAATGATGCGATAGCGGGTTAAATTGAGTGGATGCAAATTGCCCGTTTTATTGGGAATGACCGGAAGCGATAGATCCATTGTTTCGCGATCGGACGAAGTGGTATTCTCAATTGACTCCTGAAGTGATTTGAATCTATTCTCAGCGAGTTGCTTAAGATCATTGAGGGTTTTGCCCAGCTTCTTTTTCTCTTCAACTGATGCCAACTTCAAGTCATCAAAAAGAGACATCAACTGCCCTTTCTTGCTAATGAATTTTAGTCGAAATGTTTCCAGATCATCCTTTGACTTTACCAAAAAAGAATCTACTTCTTGCTGTATTGTTTTTACCTTCTCTTCCATGTTTTTTTACGAGGTCAATTTCTGCGCTTTCTTAACTACTAGGTTGACTGCCAAGCAAAGCACGATTATGAGCGGCAAAATTAACGTATCGGAATGGTTTCTCAACCACCAGGCTAGCCCAATGAAAAAGAGATTGATCATTACCAGCACGATCACGGTTTTACTATGCGAGAAACCAATGTTAAGGAATTGGTGATGCAAGTGATTGCGATCGGCTTTAAAAGGCGATTGCAATTTACGCAATCGCAAAATGATCACCCTTAAGGTATCAAACACAGGAATGATAACTATACAAATAGCCGTTGAAATCGAAGCTTGGAATTTGGCTTGATGACCAACAGGAAGTTGAAAATTCAAATTGATAAACTGAATGGCCATAAAAGAGAGGAGAAACCCGATCATCAACGCCCCCGTGTCACCCATGAAGATTTTGGACGGCTGCCAATTGAAAAAAAGAAAACCCAGGATCGCTCCCGCAAAAGCCATGCAGACCAGACTAAAGATAAGGTGATCAATGGAATAAAACCAAAAGCCGAAAAAGGTAAGCACCACGACCCCGATTGAACCCGCGAGGCCATCCACCCCATCGATTAAATTATAGGCATTCGTTAAGATGATCAGTGTAAAAATACTAAAGACCCAAATAATCCAATTTGGTACAAATGGCAAATCAATGAGGCCGTAGGTGGAATTGAGGGTGACATTATCCAAAAATACAAGCAGCAATACGGGCAAAAATTGGCTATATAATTTTTGCTTTGGCGTGAGTGCCAACACATCATCGCGCAGGCCAATCATGAACATGACCGTGAGCGATATGAAAAAATACTTCTGCTCCGACCAATTGATAAGCGAAAGCGACATAAGAAGTGCAAAAATGGCTCCGAGAAAAATTGCCACGCCACCCATAGAGGGTTTGAAGTCAGAATGAATTTTATGGTCGCCTGGCGAGTCATACAGCTTCCACTGACTCAAAATTTTGATGAGTACAGGCATCACCAAAAAGGAGATTAAGAACGAAATGGCAGTGTATAAAAGCAGGCGTATGATGGCGTTGATGTTTGGTTAGTAAGCTTTTTCACTACCACGAAGCAAGCTTACTATAGTTAGAAAGATTATTCTAATATCCAGCCAGAACGACCAGTTTTCAATATAATATCGATCAAGTCTAACCCGATTCTCCATGTCTGCCAAGTCCTTCGTTTCGCCCCGGTAGCCCATACATTGGGCGAGCCCTGTGATTCCGGGTTTTACATAATGGCGCGCCATGATATTATTGATCCTGTCAGCAAACTCTTCATTCAATTTGATGGGGTGCGGGCGCGGGCCAATCAGCGACATATCGTTCGTAATGACGTTGATAAACTGTGGCAATTCATCGATACTGCTTTTCCGCAAAAATTTGCCGAGGCGCGTGATGCGGCTGTCGTTTTTTGTGGCCTGTTTGGTGTCTGATTCATTATTGACAACCATCGTTCTGAATTTGATACAACCAAACGGAATATTTTTTTGACCATTTCTTTTTTGAACGAAAAAAACCGGCCCTCGTGAGTCTACTTTTATCAAAAAAGCAATAATTGGAATAAGCCAAGTTAAGACGAACAAGCTAAAAGCGAGGGAAAATACAAGATCGAAAACTCTTTTCCCAAACTGATTTCCAATTTCATCTAAGGGAATTGTGGCAATATCCTGAACTTGACGAGGCTCATTTTCATCCAATTGGATAACACGATTAGCATCAACTCCTGAATTTACTACAAGCTTTACATTTATAAGGGAGTCTAAACCGAAATTGACGAGATCACTCAATGCCTGCTTATCTACATTGGGGGTACAACAGTAAATAAAATGAACTTCATTGTTCTCACAAAAACTACGAATTTTTTCAATCGGCAGATTATTAGTGGCATAATCAAAATACCCCAAGAATTTAAACCCCTCCTGTGGATTTACTAAAAAATATTTCCTTATCTGAAAAGACAGATCATTTTTTCCAACAATAATATAGTTTCTGACAATCGTACTCGCCTGGATCCTTTTAATATAGAAAATGGCAATCTTTGAAATGAAAAATATTGGAATAAAAACAAGATAAATAGTTCCTATTTGAAAAAGTGTATAACTTCTTCTAAAAAAAATAACGAGTGAAGCTACAACCAATAAATGAATGAAAAGGAAGACAAACTGGCTTTTAGCGATCTTCGAGAGTGTCCAACTTTTTGTAACGTTATAAGGGCTGGAGACTAAAACAAGGAATAACCAAGCCAGGCTTGAATAAATAATTAGGTATATCTTATTTGCATCGTCCACAATAGAAAAGTGAGCCAGATATGAAATGTAAATGGCCAGATTTAAAAAAAGCAAATCGGCAATAAAGAATAAAACCCTAACCAAAAGTGGCATTTAGGACTAGGTGAGATTGTCTAATGTATTACAAGAATAGTCAGAATTTAGCGACTTTCAATGAGTATTGAGGACTTGAATAATAACAGTAAGATATAAAGGCCTGATGCAAAAAAGAAAAAAAAACAACCCCCTGGTACCTTCCCAAAAAGACTTCCGTTATCCCATAAATAATGAATGGGAAAAAAATCAATATCCCCAGTGGGTTTTGGGTTTTCACCGATAAATAAAGGGGCCGGGCCAAGAGAATAAACAAACTAAACAATCCGATTAGTCCATTCGAGAAATAGATTTGTATAAACTGATTGTGAGAATTAACGTTGTCATTCGCATATTTTACCAAATCATGAGAACGATAGTATTCATTTAGAACTAAGTTATAATCTCCGGTTCCAACACCAAATAAAGGGTTATCATTTGCTTTTAAGGCGGACTCCCAAAGAGTCATTCGTTCCCAGTAATCGTTTTGATTACTTAGTTGAAGAAATTCATCATTGTTTTGAAACACAACAATAGTGCTAAACATGAACACAGTCAAAGTCACAATTAGAAAGAAAACGGTAGCTTGATTCGGTGACTTTTCTCCCAGGATGTACTTTATGATGAAAAACGAAAAGATCAACAACATGCTGATAAAAGTCGTTTGACCTCCAGTGAGAATAAGCATTATAAAAAAGAAAATCAAAGGGCCAATTAGCAGGCTATTCGAAAATTCAACTTCTTTATAGTATAGTAAATAAAGACCATAGGTAATTGCAAATATAAGATAATAAGCAAAATAGGTAGGATGAGAATCAATTACTGAAGTTAGGTTGCTAAAGAAAAATGATTTAAAGTCTTGTGTTGTGAAGAAACTTATAATTCCCATGGTGAAACATATTGTGGACGCAACCAGCACGCCTAATAGAAACGGGAAAAATAGATTCTGTGGTTTAAAATTGAAAAAATGCGAAACACTGTACATAATAACTGGGATGCCGATTATACTCAAACTTGTTTCAATTTGTCTTAACCCGACAGGAAGATCTTGCGTATAGGTCAATCCGACTACAAGTACTACGAAAAATAAAATCAAGTCCCAAGCACGAATAACAAGGCTTTGAAAAAAAGATGCTTTGCGTATAAAAAGAAGCGTTAAGGTGAATAGTACGAATAGTATTCGCGTATTGAAGAATTCAAAAACAGGTATTGTAAAGACAAATATAATTAGAAGTAAGTGTCGTATCTTGTTTTTCATTGTTCTGGAAAATAGCAGTAATAATGATCGCTTGGCTAGTACATTATCGTGTACAACGTGAAAATAATAATCATACTTAGAATGAAGTTAATCTTATACTGAAAATTATATTTCATCTATTTGTCGACCAAATAAGATGCGCCACTTCTGTAATATGATAAGAGGTATAAACTTAGGGGCTTCAACAAAATATCGTCTAAAAAGACGTTTAGGCTCCTGGCTAAATCTAAATAACCATTCTAGTCCATATCGTTGCATCCACATAGGTGACCGATCAATCACCCCTGAACACACTTCGAAAGCTCCTCCAACCCCAATAGCTATTCTTACATTAAGCCGATGAAAGTGCTCAGCTATCCAGAAGTCCTGCTTGGGCGATGTGAGGCTAACCCAAAGGATATCAGGGTTTACATCGTTGATCATTGCAATGATCTTTTCGTTCTCAATCTCCGTGAATTTATTAGCGTGTGGTGGACTGTAGATACCAGAAATCTTTAAACCTGGATATCTTTTAGAGAAATTCTCAGCCAATAATTCTGCCACCCCCTCTTTGGCCCCCATGTAAAACGAAGTGTATCCTCTGTGGGCAGAAATTTCGCTGAATGCAGGAAGAATATCAAGACCTGTTACCCTGCCACCAACAGGATCATTGAGAAATCGAGAAGCCCAAACAACAGGAACGCCATCTGCCAAGTTCATGTCAGACGTGCTGTACAGTGCCATTAATTCCTTGTCCTGATTGGCCCAAACAATGTTGTTGACAGGCGTAACGCAGATTCTCCTCTTTTCTTTGTTGTCAATAAAACGGCAGAACAGGTTTAGTGTTTCGTTCAGATCATACTTGGAAATTGGCACGCCTGCCACGTTCGACATGGAGATCAAGTTACTCATGTTCTGATGGAGGCTCGATGTCCAGTTTTTGTTTGATCGCTAGTGCCAAAAATAAGAGCTGAATGGAAGAATGCATAAATCAAGATGCCGCTGTGCCTCTCAAGTACCGACTCGAAAAGGAATGAAGAGCAGTAGACGATCATAAAACCTACCACCAACCAATCTCCTGACCGTAAGGCGATATAAAGCAATGTGATAAGAGTTGCTAAAAAAAGTGCTAGTCCAACTAGACCCGTACCAAGGCACACGCGCAAATACTGGTTGTGAGGGTCGTATGCATTGTTGTAACCAAACTTGAAGTTGACTTTGCGATATACTGACTCGAGTTCTGCCATAACATCTCCGACTCCAGTGCCAAAGACTGGGTTTTCCTTAATAATATAAGTTGAACATTTAAAAATCGTAAGCCTGAGTGTTAGTTCGTTGAACTCCTCGTCGGGGGCATCGAAGCTAGGTATAGTAAAATTGTTTATATGACCGTATCTCTCTTTAATTTTGCTTTTGGATATAGAAAATCCTATGGTGGCCAGCAGAGCTATGAAAAGTATTGAGGCTTTCCAACTGACCACGTGTCCACGGTAGATCAAAACCACTCCGATGATCACTATAGTTATGAAAATCACACTATGGAGCTTGGAGGCTAGGAGAAATGTGATGACACCAAAGTAAGCGATCAAACTCAGGTAAAAGATCTTTCGACTCGGTAATAGTGAATCCCATTTAGACATCAACTCACAAATAATCCAAATAGACAAAATATTTATCATTATTGATACATAGCCCGGATCGAATATTGTTGGTTGTGTAAAGTCTTCCCAATAGGCCATTTTAACAGAGCAAAATAAGACATTATACAAGGCAACCAACAGGCAGTAAAAAGTTACCAGCACAGTGCATATTATGGCAATGCGAAACATTGTTGCCCTATCATTTACAGCATTGTTCGCTGAATGAAGTGTAATAATTGGAATAACTAACAAAGTTAATCGTTTTTCAACCTGATGAAGTCCAATTACCATATGAGTACTGTAAAGCACACTCAACAGCTCAAGTATCCAAGGTGAAATAATCAATAGCAGCAGCCAGTCTCGCTTTTGCCAACTCCAGATTTTCAATGAATTGCCCGCAAGCCAATTGAGTACATAAAGAATAATAAGGATATTGGTGATGGGAATCGAAAAGAAAATGAATAGGAATATTCCGGCCAGAATTGCCTTGCTTGAGTTTTGATGAAAAAGCGCTCTTGTCATTCGTTAAGATTGGTCAGAGGAGTTCTTCCATTTAGAGGGCATAGATTGAACAAGAAATATCCAAATCAAAACTGGCCACAAGACACTGCCATAGTATAGAGGTTCATTGGTTATGGTATAAAAAATAAAATAAGTAAAACAGGAAAACATTATAAATTTGAGACTATCCCCATAATTTCTGTTTTGTAAATGCAAAACAATTTTCCGCATCACAAAACAATAAAGAAAAAAACCAAAGAGACCGAAAACTATCATTGTGCGAAAGCTATTGTTATGCACTTCATCAATGAGATAAACAGAGGAATCCAGATAATTATCTTCAATCATTACTTTTTGAGAACCAAACAGGATATTAAAAGGATTTTGATCAAAAAATTGCCAGGAATGCAGCTCCCAGATCGGAACACGACCTCTTAGTTTATCCCAAAGCCCTACGGTTGAAAGTAAAAGTCGAGAAAATATAAAGGCCAGAATGGGAACAAAGAAGTTAAGAAAGTAATGGTAGTAGGTGTAGATCAAACGTTGCGTTGTTCGCATGAAGAATGACGAGACCAATATCGTCAAAAAAGCAATCAACGAAGTACGATATCCTATCATGTATACCCAAAAAAGAACAGCGAAGACAACTAAAATTCCTATTAATTTTCTTTGTTTAACTTTCCACAAATAAAGTCCGAGAAGGAAGATCGGCACTAAATAGGCAACGAGGTTATGAGGTTTCTGGTATCCACCACTCATTCTTCCAATCTTTTCACCACCAACGTAATCAAATTCATCGTAGGGTATTTTCCCTGTGTATTGCAAATATGAGTTGAAAATTGGAATTATCATCAAAGCACCATATATCCACCAGAAATACCGGTGGTTAGTGTCTTTAATGTCATCAAACATGAAATAAAAAGTAAGTGGTAGGATGGTTATCGTGAACCTTCCGATTGACTCAGCATCACCATCATTAAAATAGCTTAGCGCTAAATAGAATGCTGCAAAAAAAATTAAACAAACAAATTCTTTAGGAACGCTTTTCTTACACAGCATTACAAAAATCACAGCAATAAGGAATATAGGATATGGAAGCCAGTTTGCCTTTACCCAAAAAAAGTTCACATTCCAGAACAGTGAGGCTAAGGGCATTACTGCTGTTGTGAGCAGAAACAGCCAGTAAGCCCGATTGGCGATTCCTACCTTGGCTATTCTAGGAGTTTCCAAATTTGCAATGGCATCCAATCCGAGTGTGGGCATTTCAGTGATCTGTAGTATTAGCGAATTATCTGTATGAAAATTCAGCGTAAAAATAGTCAATTCTACTTTACAGAAATCTCCTTTACCAAACGTCTAAAAGATGTTGAAGACTTCTCGATTTTCACAATAAAATCTCGAATCATTCCTCTTCAGACAATTCGAACTAACGGAGAAAAGGAATGAGGGCTACAACTGCTTGAACCGATTACCAAAGGGTGCATTTCAAATTGACGCGGTTAAGCTGCGGCTTTAAATTCAGTTTGTACGAGTTTAACTACTTTGTCCCATTGGCCATTCATGTGCGTTACGCGTAAGTTGAGCATGTTC